>Ga0197143_1000007_pt1 | contig 250958 bp, 223 predicted proteins | sample GBS70_MetaG_FD_148603 | JGI IMG/M metagenome (GOLD analysis project Ga0197143, IMG submission 148603) | Sediment microbial communities from Great Boiling Springs, Gerlach, Nevada, United States - GBS 70_MetaG | ecosystem: Environmental > Aquatic > Thermal springs > Hot (42-90C) > Sediment... | reverse complement strand
CGTGCGCATAGCTTCCCAAGGTATTGGCATTACGTTGAGAGAAGAATACACATCAACAGGATAGAAAAACAGCCTTACGGCAAGAAAAGGAATCGCTTCCATCCTAAACCTGAAGGCCCACGACCTAAGGTCGTGGGCCTTCAAAGCTTTCGGAGTTTAGGGCCGATCCCACCAGACCCGAACGGCCATGTCGCTGGGGTCGCCACGTAAGCCCTGACGGCTGAGGGCTTCTTCGTAGTTTGTTTTGTTAAGCACGCCTTCTGTTACCGGATAGGGTAGCCGTCGTGGAATTTGGCCGTTTGTTACGTTACCGGGATAGGGGTTAGGATCATCTACGGGTGCGGGCTCCAGTATGGGATAGCCGCTGCGTCGCCAGTTCGCCCAGGCCTCAATTCCATCGAGGAAAGAGGCTACCCAGTACTGTTCATTGATTTGGCGCAGCGCCTCTTCGCGGTTATTGCTTAGCGGGTTGGCGGCCAGATAGGCGTTAATAGCAACGTCTGCAATGTCAGCAGCTCCGCCTGCGTCGTAGAGGGAGAGTTGCTTCATCGCAGCACGTACGCCTTCGGCATACAGCGTAGCGGGATTTTCGCTGGTCCAGCCGCGCACAGCTGCTTCGGCTCGAAGCAGGGCCGTTTGGGCATAGGTTAAGAAGAAAACAGGATCGTCGAAGTCGGTTAGCAATGGATTGACCCGCGAATAGTCAGCCAAGTCGCCGCTCCAACTGGGGTGGTTTTGGATCGTAGTAGCATCGTAGCCACTGGGCATACCTTTTTGGATTGCAGGATCTGTAAGGATCTGGTTATCTTTGCGGACGGCTCCCAGAATGGGCAGACGCGGGTCGTTATGGGCTTTGAGCCAGTTTACAAGTGTTTGCGCGAGTTTGGCGTCATCAGCGGCGAAAACTGAACTGTTGGGATTAATGTGGATATTCTCAAAATTCTGCGGGCCATTCTGATACTTGATAGCCGCTAAGTCCTCATTGCTTTGCATGGTACCCCCATTGATAGCCTTAACAGCCCACTGCTGAGCTGTAGCAGGCTCTACTTTCACTAACCGCATGGCTAAGCGCAGCATCAGCGAATAGGCGAATCGTTTCCATTTGGTTATGTCACCGTTGTAGACCAGGTCTGCGCTGCCAAAGGTTGGCTGTGCCGGGTTAAATTGCGCGATTGCTTCCTCCAGTTCTTTGAACAGGTCTATGTAAATGTCCCGCTGCGGATCATATTTGGGCGTGAAGTTGCCTTCAAGGTATCCTTTCCCGGCCTCCGAATAAGGGGTGTCTCCGTAGGTATCGGTGATGCGCTGGTAGATGAGCACGCGCCAGATTCGGGTGGCAGCCAGGAGGTTATCGACGGCTTCCCCTGAAGCTTTCTTTTTTTCCAGGCGAGCTTTTAGATCTTCGATGTTTTTGATAGAGGCCAGCCAGGGGACCAGGGCGCCGGAATATGCGGTTCGCCAAAGGGCAGTGGCCCAGTCTTCATTATAAGTATACTTATCACCGGCCCACCAGGTATTGGTTAGATGCTGCACAATGGCAGATGCATAGATTAGATTTCCGCGCCAGCTTGCATAGGCAGCACCGGGTGTAGCCAGCTGTACGGTGGTAAACTGTATTGCTGGATCTAAATCGGAAGCTTGGGTAGGATCGACGTTCATATTGCCGAAATCGCTAAGCGCATCACATGAAGCAGTGAGCGCCGCCAGGAGCAGCAGCAAAACGTAGGGCTGCCCTTGAAGCAAAAGATGGCGTTTCATAGCACGATGCTTATGTATGGTTTTCATGGTCTTCGGGTTAGAAGCGCATGTTGAGACTTAAGCCCAAGCTGCGGGTTTGGGGTACGCCAGCCAACTCCATACCTTGGGCGTTGCCATTGTTATAGCTCGATTCTGGATCAATGTTGGGCACGCTGTTGTAGAGGTAGGCCAAGTTGCGGCCCACAAGCGCAACGGTCACTGAGCGGAGTGGCGAGCGGATCAGCCAGCGATCTGGGAGTCGATAGCCAAGTCGTAGCTCCCGCAGCTTAATAAAATTGGCATCGTAGACGAACTCCTCGGCAATCTGGGCTCCGATACGGCCATAGTAGGCTTCCGGCAGGACTTTGACCGTGTTAGGCTGGCCGTTTGGGGTGACGCCTTCGCCGACCATGCAACCTGCTGTGGGATAGCCAGCTGCATCACATTCAGCCCTTCCCTTAAGCGTATTTTTGTGCAAGCCATAGATATAGGCATAAGCGTTAGTACCGGAGAAAAGCTGGCCACCCCACTTCACGTCGATAAGAAGGCTGAGCGATAGGTTTTTGTATCCGACTTCGGAGGAGAAACCAGCAGTCCAGTCGGGCGTACCGCGTCCCAGGATCGCCCGTTCAGGATCTCGCATGGGCAATCCAGAGGCATCGTGCACGATACGACCCTGCGCATCCCGTAGATAGCGATAGCCCCAGATGGTGCCGTAAGGCTTGCCCACTTCGGCTGTGATCCAGGCCGTTCGCAACCGGCTTTCGTCCAGTACCAAAACCTTCTGCTCCCCTGCTAGCGAGAGGACTTTGTTCAGGTTTTTGGCATAATTAATCCGTAGATTCCAAAACACCTCAGGGGTGCGAATCGGAGATCCGGTTAACAAAAGTTCGATACCTTGATTTCGTATTGCTCCCGCATTAATGACCCGTTCGTTAAAGCCTGAGGCTTCCGAGATGGTGGTAGAGAGAATTTGATTGATGGTTTTTCGCCGATACCATGTGAGGTCCAACCCCAGCCGGTTGTCAAAGAATTCTAGATTGGCACCAAGCTCAATCTCGGTAGTCAACGTGGGTTTAAGGTCCTTAAGCGGGATAGACTGCTGGGCAATGTAGCCTACAGGTCGACCTTGATGAGAGACATCGCCAATCTGATAGGTAAGCAGGAGCATGTATGGGTCGGTGTCGCTGCCCACCTGAGCCCACGCTGCACGCAGCTTCCCGAAGTTGAGCCACGAAGGTACGGGCAGGACGTCGCTAAAGACAAAGCTGGTGCTGATGGATGGATAGAAATAGCTGTTGTTTTCAGGGGGTAGCGTTGAAGACCAGTCGTTTCGGGCTGTAAGGTTTAAAAACAGGTACGAGTTATAGGAAAACTCCACGGCTCCATAGAGCGAGTTGATCTGTTTTTCCTCAAAGTCATAGCGGGGAGAAAGGTTTTGGGTATTAGCAATGGTGATAAGTCCGGGGACCTTAAAGCCAGCGCCATAGACCCCTATTTGTTCCATTTGGCGCCACCGGAGGCTGCCGCCTCCATAGGCATTCATACCCAGGCTCGGCGAGAATTGGTATTGGGCTTTTAGCAAAAGGTCGGTGTTGTTTTCAATAACCCGCCACTCATTATCTTCCATATCGCCTCCGGGGCGATATAGGGTGCCCGGTGGGGTGAGCGTGCGTCGGCGCAGCGTGTACCAGTCTAACCCGGTGCGTCCTTCGATGGAAAGCCAGTCTGTTAGGCGATACTCAAGATCCAAAGCACCGATAAGCCGGTCTTTGTCATCGTCGGCCTGAAAACGATTTACGACAAACCAAGGGTTGGTCGTAAAGATGTCACTAACGATTTGGAGTTCACTTCCGCTTGGAGTATAGCCTGGTTTTAGGGTGTTGGGATGGACGTTGGGAGGCAGGAACGCTATCGAAAAGTTTGGATTACCTGGCCGGTCAGACAGGTTTGTCCGATCATCAACCAGTTCGTTAATGTAGTTTGCTTTGACGTCGGCCGTTAGGCGTCCGAAAGTTGCGGTGCCGCGTAGGGTTAACGAGGTGCGTTGCAGGCCAGAACCGGGGACAATGCTCTGGGCATTAAACTGGGTAGCTGAAAAATAAACAGCGGCATTATCGCTTCCCCCGCTTAGGCTTAGCGTGTTACTGGTGGAGAGTCCGGAACGGTAAAAGGCTTTTAGCCGATTTTGAATCACGGCTTTGTAGGGACGAGCTTGCCCATCAAACTGAATGACCGGTGTGCCGTCCAGCCGAGCTCCCCAGCTGGAAAGGCCAGTTTCTAAAGCTTGGGCACGTGATGCTGGTTTTTGTCCGCGTGTACCCTGGCCATATTCGCTTTGGTAGTCGGCAAATCCTACCAGGGCTTCTTCGGCAGTGAGCGTGGTGCTAATTTCGACGTTGAGGCCGCGTCGACCTTTGCCCGAACGCGTGTTAATCAAAATTACGCCGTTGCGGGCGCGTGTCCCATAAAGCGCAGCGGCGGCAGCGCCTTTAAGCACGGAGATGCTTTCGACGTCGTTCGGGTTCAGGCTTGAAATCCCATCGCCCCCATCAAAGCCGCCCCACATGCCTGCCGAGCCAATGGTGGAGTTGTCGATGGGAACGCCATCGACCACAATGAGCGGCTGGTTGTCGCCCGTAAGGGAAGAGACACCGCGAATTACAATGCGGGTTGAGGCTCCAACGCCTCCTGCTGTTGGGCTAATTTCTAAGCCGGCAACTTTACCTTGCAGTAAGTTGCCGAAATTGCTTTCGGTCCCGGCTATCAGGTCTCGGGCATTTACCTGACTTACGGCATAGCCAACGGCGCGGCTTTGGCGCTCAATGCCTAACGCCGTTACAACAACTTCTCCCAGCACAGCTACTGAAGGCCGCAGTAGAACCTCAATTTCGTTGCGGCCGTTTAGCGGAACGTCTAACGTCTCAAAACCTACGAATGAAAACCGAAGTGTAGCTTGGGGCGAACTCACAATGAGCACGAACTTTCCATCGGCATCGGTCGTCGTTCCCGTCATTGTGCCCACTTCCACAATATTGACTCCAGGAAGGGGATTGTTGTCATCGGCCGAGCGGACCGTGCCGCGGTGGCTCCCAGGAGGAATAGCCCCAGCAATAGCCACCTTCTCCAGAAGTTGGGGTAGCGGTGTAGCATGGCGTTTTTGCTGTTGGTTTATGAACTTGTTGCAATTTTTATGATAGAGTAGCCGCTAAGGGGGAACAAGATGGGCCTGTAGTTTGGGACCGTTCCCGTCGGAAGTGGATGTATTTTTGGTATCGTTTCCATCTTGCCTCGAATAGCGGGCGACCCGTTTCTTCAGGGCAATGGATAAAATCAAAAGGAGCGAAGGATTAAATTTTAAAGGTTAGCCGTTTGTGGGTACACCGCAGCTGTTTATCGGCTTGGATGTTGGCGGTTCGTCAACAGAGCTGTTAGCCGAATCGGATTCGACGCAGACACGCGTCCGCCTTTATGGTCCAGGCGCAAATTTGCAACGCGTAGGCTTCGAACAGACGGTAGCAGTTCTTCAAGAACTGATTGAGCAGGCGCTGCGTCACTACGCTGGGGCTATAGGTCTTTCGATTTGTGCTGGGATTGCAGGGGCTGGGCGCAAAAAAGATCAGGAGCTGGTAGCACGGCGATTGCAACAGGTGCTCTCCGATGGGGGGCGCAACGTCCTGGTCCGCGTAGTGCATGATGCCGAGATCGCCTTGGAAGCAGCTTTTGAAGGTGAAAGCGGGGTCGTAATTATTGCGGGTACGGGTTCGGTGCTTTTGGGGCGCTCGCGTAGCGGTCAAATTGCCGTGGTAGGCGGTTGGGGCTATCTGCTTGGGGATGAAGGAAGTGGGTTTGCGTTAGGCAGGGCTGGTTTACAGGCTGTAGCCCATGCCTTAGATGGTGGGCCAGCCACCCTACTGCGCGAGCTATTAGCCAAGCGTTTTGGTTTAAACTCCCGCGATGCGATCATTCACCATGTCTATCAGGATCGCTGGCCCTTGCAGGAGTTTGCGCCGGTTGTCCTTGAAGCTGCTCGTGAGGGAGATGCGGTCGCTTTACGCATTGTGGAGGACCAGGTAGCCCAGTTGGTCACCCAACTGGAGTGGCTGCTTTGGAAGCTCGAAGAGGTTGCACCGCGCGTTGCATTGGCCGGGGGTTTAACCGAAGAGCCGTTTTACGTAGACTGCCTGCGACGAAGGCTTCAGGCCATACTGCCGCATTGGTCTGTGGCTGTGCAGCAACGGTCGCCGGTTGAAGGGGCATTGCTTTTGGCGCGGCGTATGCTGGCAGAAGAGTCCGCTAGGGTCTAAACGTTCTTCAGAAGAGCCTCCAGGGCCATGACCGGCTGTGCAAGCGCCTGTGGGGGATGAAGCAGCAGCCGGAGGAAGCCCCACACCCTACGGGCTTGGCCGCAGCCGGTCAGGCCCTAGAACTCAAGGCATCTCATAGGTGGTGACAAAAGCTTCTGCGGCGTAAAATTCGGGCAGTCCAAGGCGGTTAAGGGTTTCGGCGGTACCTCGATTGCGGTCGCGGGCGCGTTGCCAGAATTCCCGTTCGTCGTAGGCTCCTGGAAACATAGCCCGGTCTTTTTGGCTTTCGTGCTTAAAGATGGCCTCGATTTTACGATCCAAATCGGCCTTCGATAAGGGCAAAAAGACATCGGCCTGGTGGACTTCCCATTCTTGCCAAGCGCCTCGGTAGAGCCACACCAGTGGCCATACTTCGCGCGCGTGTGCTTGGTGATAACGCTGGAGTGCCTGCTGAATGGCCGTATAGCACATCCGGTGGGTGCCATGCGGATCCGACAGGTCGCCTGCTACAAAGATGTGGTGTGGCTGAATTTCTTCGAGTAGGTCAAGCACGATGCGGATGTCGGCCTCGCCAATCGGATCCTTGCGTACCGTCCCGGTCTTGTAGAAAGGCATGTCCAGAAAGCGCGCATGCTCAGCCGACAATCCCATTACTTCGATGGCTGCCACGGCTTCGGCGTAGCGAATATGTGCCTTCAGCTTCTGGATGACTTCGAGGTCCACCTGGCCTGGCTTTTTGTGGGCGAAAAAGGTTAGAATCTCTTGCTGGCACTCTCGGAAGCGTTCCAGCGCTTTGTTTTCCAATCCCAGGATGTCGTGGCTCAGCTCAACAAAGCGCAGGTAGCGTCGCACGTCGGCGTCAAAGACGGCCACCGAGCCGTTTGTCATATAGGCGACGAGCACTTCGTTCTGATTGGCTACCAGCTTGTCGAGCATACCGCCCATCGAGATCACATCGTCGTCCGGATGGGGGCTGAAGACAATCACACGTTGGTTTTTGAAAAGCTGGTGGGGATAGATGATGCGCTGGCGGAGGTCTTCGAAGATTTCCAGGCACAAGGCATCAACGCTAGGATAGGCATGCAACAGGCCATGTAAGTGATGCCGGTAAAAGTCGGCCGCTTCTAATTTTAGAATTGCTTTCCCGAGCATTTCTGAAAGCCAGATGACGGCGCGTTTGGCCATGGCTCGGTCCCAAACCACCTCACGTACCAGCCAGGGTGTTTTTTCTCGGGTAAGTTCCCCAGCTGCGGCGCGATCCAGATAAACGGTAGCATGGGGGTGGGTTTGCAGAAAGCTGGCTGGCACCTGACGGTCAGGGGGCTCTTCGACGGCTCGGCGTACGATGGGCGCTTTGTGCTCGCCAGTGGCCATCAAAATGATTTCACGGGCATCCAGGATGGTCCCGATCCCCATGGTAATGGCTTGGCGCGGTACATTTTCTTCCCCAAAAAAGTCACTGGCAGCATCTTTGCGCGTGATTTCGTCCAGCACCACCAAACGCGTGCGGGTTTCTGGACCAGAGCCAGGTTCATTAAAACCGATATGGCCGCTGCGGCCAATACCCAAAAGTACCAGGTCTAGCCCACCGACTTGACGGATCTTTTCTTCGTAAGCTTGGCAATAAGCCTCGATTTCTTCCGGAAGAAGATCGCCGCGAGGAATGTGGATGTTTTCGGGCGGAATATTGAGGTAATCGAACAAATTTTCCCGCATGAACCGATGGTAGCTTTGCAGGCTGTCCGGATGCATGGGGTAGTATTCGTCCAGGTTAAAGGTGATCACATTGGAAAAGTCGAGCCCCTCTTCTCGGTGCATACGAATGAGTTCTTGGTAAACCCCAATGGGCGTTGAGCCTGTAGGTAATCCCAAGACAGCCGGTCGATTTTCTGCCTGCCGCCGGCGAATCAGGTTGGCTATGTGTTGGGCTATGGCCCGGGCCATTAGTGCAGGATTGTCGAAGATGCGAACGGGTATGCGCTCTCGTTGGGTTTCGGTACGGGTTGGGGGGACGAAGAGGGTTGTTGACATTGCGTTTATGTGCGTCATCGGTCAATAGCCTTTCAGTTTCTACTTATGCATACATGATCTGAGCGCTAAGCCAGGTATGCAAGGGGGATGGTATTTGGGTAGCGGTTCCAAAGTGCAAGTATGCCTTCAAGATGGGCTTGAGCCTGAGTTGGACTATGACTATACTTTTACTACTTTTACTTGTTGACGGCTAACCCTACAAAGACGTTATGCCACAAGTCTTGGAGCGTGCGCCTGAATACGATGTATGTATTATCGGCTCCGGTGCGGGTGGCGGCATGGCCGCTTACGTGCTCACGCAGGCAGGGGCCAATGTGGTAATGCTGGAGGCCGGGCCAATGTGGGATGTGGCCCGCGATGGGGCCATGTTCACGTGGAACTACGAATCGCCGCGGCGCGGCGCTTCAACTACCGAACGGCCTTTTGGCGAATTTGATGCCTGCTATGGGGGATGGGAAATCCCAGGAGAGCCGTACCTGAAAGACGAAGGAACCGATTGGCTGTGGTTCCGGGCGCGCATGCTGGGGGGGCGAACGAACCACTGGGGACGCATTTCGCTGCGCTTTGGGCCCGACGACTTCAAGGGCAAGAGCCGCGACGGCTACGGCGATGACTGGCCGATCAGCTACGAGGACCTGGCACCCTACTACGACAAAGTCGATCGGCTGATTGGCGTCTTTGGCTCACGAGACAACTTCTATAATGAGCCGGATGGTATTTTTCTGCCGCCGCCGAAACCGCGCTGCTACGAATTGCTGGTGGCGAAGGCCTGTGAAAAGCTGGGTATACCGGTTTTGGCCTCGCGCCTGTCGATCCTGACCCGACCCCTCAACGGTCGAGCTGCTTGCCACTACTGCGGCCAGTGCAATCGGGGCTGTACCGTACGGGCAAACTTCGCCTCAACCTATGTGCTGCTCCCTCCAGCGCTGGAGACGGGTCGCTTAACGATTATCCCAAACGCCATGGCGCGAGAAATTTTAGTAGATGAGCATTTGCGTGCAAGGGGCGTTTCCTACATCGACAAAAAGACGCTGCAGGAGCGACAAGTTCGGGCGCGCATCGTGGTACTGGGCGCCAGTGCCTGCGAGACAGCCCGGTTGCTGCTCAACTCGCGCGGCCCACGCTATGAAAACGGATTGGCCAACTCGAGCGGACTCGTAGGTCGCTACCTCATGGATTCGACGGGAACCAGCGTAGCAGGCTTTGTTCCTGCCCTGGTGAATACGCCTCCCCATAATGAAGATGGCGTGGGAGGCATGCACATCTATGTTCCTTGGTGGGCTTACAACCAAAAGCTGGACTTCCCGCGGGGCTATCACCTGGAAGTGTGGGGGGGACGCCGCATGCCAGGTTATGGCTTTGGGGCGGGTATCCACCGGCTCAATGGCCGGCTGCCCGGGCCGGACGGCCGGCCTCGCCCAAAGGGCGGTGGAGGCTATGGGCGGCAGCTCAAGGAAGATTATCGGCAGCTCTATGGTGCGATTGTAGGTTTTGCCGGACGCGGCGAGATGATCGCCCGCTACGAGAATTACTGCACCGTCGACCCAAACGTGGTGGATCGCTACGGCATCCCCGTGCTGCGCTTTCATGTGAAGTGGAGCGATGAGGAGATCCGCCAGGTACGGCATATGCAGGAAACCGCCCGAGAGATCATTCGGGCTATGGGCGGCGAACCCCTCGACGAAATGCCAGGGCCAGAGCGGGGCTACGGCATCACAAAACCAGGCGAGATTATTCATGAAGCAGGCACTACGCGCATGGGGCATGATCCAAAGACCTCGGTGCTGAATCCTTTCTGCCAAGCCCATGACGTGCCCAACCTGTTTGTAGTCGATGCCGGCCCATTTGTGTCGATGCCTCACAAAAATCCAACGTGGACCATTTTGGCGCTGGCCTGGCGCACGGCGGAATACATCGTCGAACAACGCAAACAGGGCAACCTATGAGCGAACTCAACCGACGGGATGCGCTCAAGCTGCTGGCGCTGATGGCCGCAGCGCCTACGTTTAGCTTTGCTTGTCGACCAGAAGAAATCCATCAAGCGCATCAACGGCAAGGCCAGACCCAACCGGGTCCTGACTACCAGCCGCAGTTTTTTAACGAGCACGAGTATCGGACCGTCAAGGTGTTGGCCGACTGGATTATTCCAGCCGATGAGCGCTCCGGTAGTGCTAGCGATGCGGGTGTGCCGGCCTTCATTGATTTCATTATGAACGATCCGCTTATTCCAGGGCTGGAGCGGCGTCAGACGGCCATTCGGGGTGGACTGGCCTGGCTCGACTATCAGTGCCTGCAGCGCTATGGAGTACCGTTTGTTGAGTGCAGCCGGAGTCAGCAGCAGGAATTGCTCGACCTGATCGCCTATCCGGAGGTTGCGCCGCCCGAAATGGCTCCAGGCGTCGCCTTTTTCAATAGCTTCCGGGACCTGGTGGCTTCGGGCTTCTGGTCAAGCAAGATGGGTATGGAAGACTTGCAGTACATGGGAAATACAGCCATTCCGGAATGGACAGGCTGTCCGGACGCGGTTTTGGCTCACTTGAAGCTTATTTGAGGTAGCCGGGTATAGCCAGGGGAGGAAGGCTCTATGGAAAAGCTGACCATCGACCAAGTGGCCAGTCTGGCCTGCGTCTCTCGTTCAGTCGTTTCGCGCGTATTGAACAACCATCCCAATGTGAGTGAAGAGGCAAGGCGACGGGTTTTGGAGGTTATTCGGAAGTACAACTATCACCCCAGCTCTGTAGCACGTAGCCTAGCCCGACAACGTACCTATGAAATCTGCATCCTTACACCGCGCCGAAGCGATGAGGCACTGGCCAATGGATTTTGGACCTTGCTACACCTGGGCATTTTCGAGCAGTGCATCCGTCGAGGATATTTTGTGTCTTTATCGATGCTCTCGGCGGATGCGGAAGAAGCGCTGGCTTCGCGTATTCTTTATGAACATCGGTTTGACGGCTATGTGCTGCTGACCCAAGAGGTCGCTGATCGCGTGCTGGAGTCGCTTAGCGCTCGAGAGGTGCCCGTAGTGTTGGTAGGCCATGATCCTGCACACCCGCATGTGCACTCTGTCGATGTGGACAATTTTGCCGGGGCCTATCGGGCAGTGCGGCATTTGTGCCGGTTAGGTCATCGCCGTATTGCCCTCATGCTGGGCAATCCTGCTTTGCAAGAGTCAAGAGACCGTCGGGCAGGGTACTTGCAGGCCCTGAGGGATGCAGGCGCTGAGGTGGATGAGCGGTTAATCGAAGCGGGAGATTATTCCCAGCATGCGGGCTATGCCCTGATGAAGCGATGGCTGGCTCAAGGGCCGGATTTTTCGGCTGTTTTTTGCACCAGTGATATGATGGCTATCGGAGCGTTGCTGGCACTCTACGAGGCTGGCCTGCGCGTGCCCGACGAAATGGCTGTAGTAGGCTTCGATGATCTGCCGGTTACGCAGTATACATGCCCGCCACTTACGACAGTACACCAGCCGATCTATGAGAAAGGCCAGTGGGCAGCCAATATTTTAATCGATCAAATCGAGGGGCGCAGTGGTCCTGCCGTGCAGGTCAACTTGCAGGCCGAGTTAGTGGTGCGGTGCAGCTGCGGCGCTTCGGCTTAAGCCTTACGCTGTTGGTTTGGCTGCTGGCCTGCCGAACTTCCCCATCTGCCGACCAGGCCGCTGTGCAGTACCTGACGGTGCAGCTTACGCAGGCTTATCATGCAGGCGACCGGGCTCAAGCACTACTTCTGGCTGATAGCCTGTGCCGAATAGCTCCGGCAGTGCCCGACGGCTATGTATGGAAAGCTGTGCTGCTGCGCGAGCTGGGACAACTCAGACAGGCCGAAACGTTGCTTTATGAAGCGTTACGGAAAGCGCCTGCCCACGTCGAAGCACGCCTGCTACTGGCACGCGTAGTGCAACAACAAGGGCGTTTGCGCGAGGCGCTATTGCATTATGCGCAAGCCCTGCACCATGCTAAAGGGATGCTTCGGGCGGCAGCTTGGCTGCAACTGGGGCATCTCTACCAGGAACTCGGACAGACCGACAGTGCGGCCGTGAGTTTTCAGAAAGCACTGCACCTTGATAGTACCCTGGCGGAAGCATGGGATGGCCTGCGTCAGCTTTATGAGACGGCAGGCCGCTACACGGAAGCCCTCAGCGCAGCCCGTGAGGCGCTTCGCTGGGCTCCAGAAAAAGCCGACTATCAGCTGGCCCTGGGCACACTGCTGGCGCGAATGGGACAGGCAACGGAAGCAACGGAAAGGTTGCAAGCCGTACTGGCCAAGCGCCCTTGGCATGTTGCTGCCCACTACCAGCTCGGTCGTTTGCGCTATGGGTTGGGGGATGCCAAGGCAGGCCAATACCATCTTCAACAAGCTGAGACAATAAACCGCTTAGCACCGCTGCTTACACAGGCAGAAGTCGAAGTTGCCCAGCATGCAGAGGTCCTGGGGCTACTCAAGCTGGCTCGGCGCCTTCTTAGCCAAGGCTATGCAACCGAAACGCGCCAGGCGGTTGAAGCGGCCTATGCTTTGCAACCCCAAAGTCTGGCGCTGGCTGACCTGAAGCGGACGCTGGATAGCTTGACCTTAGAGGAGCGTCCCCGTTAGAATCAGCCGTGCTACTTCGAAATAGATGATAATCCCCGTTACGTCGACCAGTGTGGCTACAAACGGGGCCGAAGAGACGGCCGGGTCCAGTCCGAGGCGGCGCAGCACAAAGGGGAGCATCGAACCGATAAGGGTGCCCCAAAGCACCACACCAATTAGGGCCAGAAAGACCGTTAGTCCGATAAGGTACCAGTGTGGGCCATAGTCATAAAAATCGGCAAGTTGCCAGACGGTTACGCGCAAAAAGCCAATAGTGCCCAGAATAGCACCGAGACCTAATCCCGAAATGATTTCCCGACGCATAACACGCCACCAGTCGCGCAGCGTCACCTCGCCGACGGCCATAGCCCGGATGATGAGGGTAGCAGCCTGCGAGCCGCTATTGCCACCGCTGGCAATAATCAAAGGAACAAAAAGGGCGAGTACTACAGCACGGGCGATTTCTTCCTCAAAGCGGCCCATGGCTGTAGCGGTGAACATCTCGCTCAAGAAGAGAAAAATCAGCCAGCGCGCGCGTTTTTTGAGCAGTGTGCCCAGCGAGGCCGAAAGATAGGGCTCTTCGAGCGCCTCCATACCACCGATTTTCTGGATATCCTCGGTGGCTTCTTCCTCGGCCACATCGAGCACGTCGTCGATGGTGACAATACCCAAAAGAATGCCTTCCGAGTCGGTCACGGGCAGCGCCACGCGGTCGTAGTCGCGGAAGACCTGGACGGCCGTTTCCTGGTCGTCGGTAGCTTTGAGCGCCACGAAGCGGCCGTCCATCAACTCTTCAATCTTGGTGTTCGGATCGGCCAGGAGTAGTTCGCGGATGCGCAGGTCGTCGAGCAGCCGCCAGTTATCATCGACGACGTAGATAACGTTGAGCGTTTCGCTATCTTTACCATAGCGGCGAATGTGGTCGAGTGCCTGCTGGACGGTCCAGTGAGGGCGGACGGCCACATACTCGGTGGTCATGAGCCGCCCGACACTTTCTTCCGGATAGCCCAGCAGTTTGGTAGCTATCTCGCGCTCTTCTGGAGAGAGCATGTTCAGTAGCCGCTGAGCTACCGGGCCGGGAAGCTCTTCTAGTAGGGCCGTACGATCGTCGTCCGATAGTTCATTGAGCAGCTCGGCCAGTTGCTCCTTTTCCCGTGCAAGAGCTTCAACAAGTTCTTCTTGCTTTTCTGTGCTCAAGTATTCGAAGACTTCGGTGGCCAGGTCCCGTGGCAGTAGGCGAAAGACAGCCACGTCGTCGGGTGAGGGGAGGTGATCAATCAGCCCAGCGATTTCGGGTGGCTCCCACTCAACAAGGATGTCCCGCAGCGCCCGCAGATTGCGCGCTTGAATCAGCTCCTGCACCTCTGGCTTGAGCAACTGGGCCAGCATGACCAGCTCGAAAATTGTATTGAACGCGAAAGCTGAAAAAAATAAAGCGCCTTGACCCTGTTTCCAACAGCCCTATCCTAAGAAACGGATTTGTTACAACGATAGGCTATTGCAGATGAAATGTTGTCAAAGCATGTGGTGAACCTGCGCGAAATTGCCCAGCAGCTAATGAAAGAAATCTGAGCCACCTTGTGCTAAAGCGCTGAAGAAGCGGAAGGGGAATCCCCTCCGCTTCTTCAATTCTACAGGGTGCAGGAATTGTGGGACGAGGCAGGTAGTTGGTGGAGAAGAGGCCGCACGGATTCTTGCAGCACGGTGACGTATGCGTCTAACAAAGAGCGCTTTAGGTGAGCGCGAACATGAAGGAGGTAGATTGTCCGGTGGGGTGCTGGCTCGCGAAAATGCCGCACCCGCTGCTGCGCTTCGGCAGGCAGATAACGTGTGGCCAGCAAGGGAAGTAGGGTCAACCCGCCTAACTCATCAACCAGTAGGCGCAGCGTCTCTAAGTTGCCACTTTCGAAACGCAACTGAGGGGCTGGGCTGGCTTCTAAGCGCCGACCGCATACTTGGAGGACCTGATCGCGGAAGCAATGGCCTTCGCGAAGTAGCCAAAGATCTTCTATGCGAAGCTGACTAGGGTCTAAATAAGGCTCCTGGAGCAGCAGATGCCCTCTGCTCAGGTAAACGACAAACGGTTCATAAAACAGGGCACGTCGGCGCAGACTCGGCCGGTCTTCCGCCGTGGCCACGAGTCCGGCATCTAATCGATCGGCAAGCAGCGCTTCCAGAATTTGCTCTGTCGTTAGCTCTTCCAGGTGCACCGTAAGTTCGGGATAGCGTTCGCGTAAAGGCTGCGTGACCAGGGGAAGCAGGTAAGGCGAAAGCGTTGGAATGATGCCCAACCTGAGCTCTCCCCGAATGGCGTTCTGCTCTTCCTGTAGTAGCTCGTAGAGGCGCTCGCACTCGCGCAGAATTACGCGGGCTTGGGCAAGCAGGCGCTCGCCTATAGATGTGGGCAGTATAGGCTTGCGGCTCCGGTCAAAAAGCTGCACGCCCAGTTCTTCTTCTAACTTCTGCAGCTGCATGCTGAGTGTCGGTTGCGACACCTGGCAGTGCTCTGCTGCTCGGCCGAAATGCCGGTAGGTGTCGACGGCAACTGCGTAGGCCAGTTGCGTGAGCGTCATAGGGCAAGGTAGATTATGTAAGATCTTTTGACGCAAGAGGTTTTTTGCTATCTTTTGCTTGCAAAGTTTTTGAGAACATCATGGAACAATGGGCTGGGTCTATCTTCTGGCAGTTGGACTCATTGTAGCCGGCAGCCTGCTCGCCTGGCTCTTGTTGCGCTATGCCAATCGGCAGGCCTCTTCCGGCAGTCGGGGGTATCGTTCGCCGAGGGCACGCCGACCTCCAGGACCACGTCGCGGTGCTGGTCCGGAGCCCAAAGCACATTCCTCAAACCGGGACCGGCGTCCGGTGCGTCCCCGTTTTTAGCAACGCCTGCAGTTCTGGCCGACAGCTTCCACATCCTGTACCTGCTCGGCTACGATGAGCAAGCTGCTCTAGCTCCGTACAACCTTCAGCTATCAGGCGCTCTAAGGTTGTGCGCCCTACCTGGAAGCAGCTGCATACTAACGGCCCCTCGGGCAACACGTTGGCAGGCGCTTCGCCGCCCTGAAGCAAGCGGTAGGGGGGCGTTTCCAGCTCCAGTCCTTCAGCAATGAGTTGCCTAAGCGTAGCAAAACGACTTTGGTCGCCCAATAGAATAGCGCCTATTACCCGGTTACCCCGCACCACGAGTTTTTGGTAAACCCGGCACATGCGGTCCAGGAGTTCTACGGTTTCCCAATCCGTTGCCTGCGGCGGCAGTACCGACTCGCCCAGCGTGCACAGCTCGAAGCCTGGGATTTTCAGAATGTTGAAGGGTACGGAGCCTGTATAGCGGGCCCAGACGTCGCCAGCAATGTGGGCCGCTGCTATGCGGGCCTGCTCTTCAGCAGCCGGGGTAGTGCCGTAAAGCCGCCCTCGATGCTCGGCTACTTCGCCAATGGCGTAGATGGCGGGGTCGCTCGTCTGTAGGTGGTCGCCAACGCAGATGCCTCGCTGGACGCAGAGTCCGGCTTGCTCGGCCAGCCGTGTTGCTGGACGTGTGCCCACAGCCACGAGCAGCAGATCAGCCGACAGTTCTCGGCCAGCTCGTGTACGCACGCCCTCGAAGCGCTCTGTGCCCCGGAAGGTTTCTGCCGCATCGCCACAGTAAATCCGTAGGCCGCGTGCTTCTAGCTCTTCGCGCAACAACATGGCGGCCGTATCATCAAGCTGGCGGGCCATGAGGCGATCGGCCAGTTCGAGGATGGTGCAGCAGTAGCCTGCCTCGTGCAAGGCTGCCGCTACTTCCAAGCCCAGCAGGCCACCCCCCAGAATCAGCACGTGCCGACTTTGGGGCAGCCAGGCGCGAATGGCGTTGGCATCGGCCAATGTGCGCAGCGTGAACACGTTCGGCCAACTGATCGGGATGCCGGGTGGCGTGAAAGGATGGCTGCCGGTGGCCAGCACCAGTCGGTCATAGCGCAGCTTCGTACCGTCGCTCGCGTGCACAAGACGGGCCGCGCGGTCGATTTCGACGACTTCGACACCCTGGAGGAAGTGCACATTCAGCGTTTCCAGGCGGGTTGGGGCCAGGGTGCACAAGCTCCCCACGTTGCGTCGGCCTGTAAGGTATTCTGGCAGTAGCACACGATTGTAGAAGCCCTGCGGTTCGCGGCCGAACAGGTGCAACTCGTCGGTGTCGTTATGCTGGCGATAGGCTTCCACAAAGGCGCGGGCAGCAGCGCCGGCGCCGACGATCACCACACGCTGAGCCCGACGTCGGACTGGGCCTACTTGCACCCGGGTAAATTTGAATGCCGGCTGGCGTGAGATTGGATCGACGCGACAGGGAATAAGCAGGTTAACGCGACCATCGGCCGTTTCGGCTTCCCGACCCCAATGCATGGGCAGAAAGACCACGCCCGGCTTGATGTCGGGCGTTAAGCGCACGCGTACCCGGAGCTGTCCGGTAGGGCTTGTAATTTCGGCTACGGCTCCGTCCGAAAGCCCCCAAGCGGCAGCGTCGTTGGGGTGCATTTCGAGGAAAGGCTCCGGCATATGCTGGTTGAGGCGGGCTACCTTGCCGGTTTTGGTGCGCGTGTGCCACTGGTCGCGTACGCGTCCGGTGGTCAGGATGAGCGGGAAGTCGGGCGATGGGGGTTCGGGTGGCTCGGGCTCTGGCGTGGGGTGTAGGCGCGCGCGCCCCGAAGGCGTGGGAAACCGATGGTCGGTAAAAAGGCGTGGGGTTCCCGGATGGTCGGACGCAGGACAGGGCCACTGAATAGCGCGCTCGCGCTTGAGACGAGCGTAGCTGAGGCCCGAAATATCCACGGGCGTGCCCCGCGTCAGGCGGACGTACTCGTCGAAGATTTCCGATTCGTCCCGATAGGCGAAAGCATGACCCCACCCCATGCGGCGCGCGAAGTCGCAGAGGATCCACACGTCCGCTTGAGCCTCGCCGGGTGGGTTAAGCAGACGGGGCAGGTAGGTGATGCGGCGCTCTGAATTCGTCATGGTTCCTTGCTTTTCAAGCCAGGCGGCTGCTGGCAATACGACGTCAGCCCACTGGAGCGTAGCGGCCCGGTTGGAGATGTCCTGCACGACGACAAGTTCGGCGCGGGTAAAGGCGCGGTCGAGCCGCGAGAGTTCCGGCTGGCTGAGCGCCGGGTTGGTGCCGATGATCCAAATTGCCTTTAGGCGTCCGTCTTCCAGCGCGTCGATCATCTCGGTGGCCGTCAAACCTGGTCGGTCCGACAGAGCTGGAACTCCCCAGAAGGTGGCGACTTCGGCTCGGTGAGCCGGATTGCTTGGGTCCCGGTGGGCTGGTAATAAATTGGACAGCGCACCGACTTCGCGCCCCCCCATGGCGTTGGGTTGGCCCGTCAGCGAAAACGGTCCTGCGCCCGGCTTACCGATCTGACCTTTGAGTAGCGACAGGTTGATTAGCGCCAGGTTGTTGGACACGCCGGCTGTGCTTTGGTTCAGGCCCATGGCCCAAAGCGTCAGCAAGGCCGGACTCCGACCGATCCATTCGGCTGCCTGCCGAAGGTCTATCAAAGGCACGTCACAGAGGCGGGCTGCGCGCTCCAGCGTGGCTCCCTGCAGGTGGGCGCGGAGCACTTCGAAGCCTTCCGTATGGCGGGCAATAAAGTCGGTATCGATATAGCCGTGCGCGATCAGGTAAGCGGCCAGCGCATTGTAGAGCACAACGTCGGTGCCTGGCCGGATCTGCAGGTGCAGGTCAGCCATGGTAGCGCTCTGGGTGCGTCGGGGGTCGACCACGATGACGCGCACGTCAGGATGCGCGGCTCGGTGCGCCTCGATGCGACGAAACAGGATGGGATGACACCAGGCCGGGTTGGCCCCTGCGATCAGGATACACTGGCTGTGCTCGATGTCGTCGTAGCAGATCGGGGGGGCATCATCCCCCAGGGCCAGCTTGTAGGCGGCCACGGCCGAGCTCATGCACAGGCGTGAGTTTGAATCGATGTTATGGGTGCCGAGAAAACCCTTGACGAGCTTCGTGGCCACGTAGTACTCTTCGGTCAACAACTGGCCCGACACATAAAAACCGACAGCATCGGGGCCGTAATGGTTGATTAAGCGGCGGAACGTGGTGGCCACATGGTCGAGCGCTGTATCCCAGTCGGTGCGGGTTAGCGGCGCATCCCGTCGCAGACGCCGCATTGGGTACAGTAAACGGTCGTCCCGGTCGAGTGCCACCTGGAGTAGATAGCGCCCTTTACTACAGAGCTGGCCGCGATTGGCCGGGTGATCCGGATCGCCTGTGAGCGTCAGGCGTCCCCGCCAGTCTCGCCGGATCTCAATGCCACATCCGACGCCGCAATAGCAGCAGGTGGTTTTGATTGTAGTTGGATCTCGCTGATATTCCATAAAAGCATTTCGGCTAAGAGGGCATAAGGTCTTGGGGTTATTCAGTACACATCACGCTGGTAGCGACGGCTTTTCTTGAGGTCGGCCAAGTAAGCCCGGGCGTCCTCTTCGGAGTGGCCGCCCTCCTGTTGGATGATGGTCAGGAGCGCGGCTTCGACGTCGCGCGCCATGTGCGTCGCATCGCCGCAGACGTACACGCAGGCCCCTTCTTCCAGCCAGGCGTAAAGCGTACGAGCCTGCTCCAACATGCGATGCTGGACGTAGTACTTTTGGGCTTGGTCACGCGAAAAGGCCGTATCGAGTCGCGTCAGCACGCCGCGTTGTAGCCAGCCTTCCAGCTCGTCCCGATAGAGAAAATCGGTGGCCCGGTTACGCTCACCGAAAAAGAGCCAGCTCGGACCGCGAGCGCCTGAGGCCTCGCGGTCTTCCAGAAAGGCGTGAAAGGGCGCGATTCCGGTGCCGGCGCCGATCATAATTATTGGCGTTTCGGGATCGACAGGGGGGCGAAAGTTGGGGTTTGTATGGACGAAGACAGGCACGGGGCGCTCCAAGGCCGCTCGTTCAGCCAGAAATGTAGAGCATACGCCCTTGCGCAGGCGGCCATGCGCTTTGTAGCGCACCACGCCAACGGTTAGATGCACTGCTTCAGGGTGAACTCGTGGACTTGACGAGATGGAGTAAAGCCGAGGCGCCAGTGGCCGCAGCAGGCTGACCAGGGTAGCTGGCTCAGGACGAAAGGCCGGCGCCTCACGTAGCAAGTCGAGCACGTCGCGGCCGGTCCAATAAGCCTGCAGGGCTTCCTGATCGTTGAGCAGCTTAGGCAGCAATTCATGCGCAGCAGCAGCGGCTTCGAGCAACAGACGCGGAGGAGTTCCCAATTCGTAATAGCGAATCAGGGCCTCTCGGATAGGTGTTTCCGTCCCGTCGGGTCCCAAGACCGGCTCGTTGCCTGTGTATCCCAGCGTTGTGAGCACGGCTTCAACGAGCTCCGGGTCGTTTTCTGGATAGACGCCCAGCGCGTCGCCTACTTCGTAGGTAAGGCCTGATCCTTCAAGCGAAAAGATCACGTGGCGGATGTCTTTAGTTGAGCCTTCACCCGTGAGGCGTCGGCGCTGGAGCAGGTGTGCTGGAAACGGACGCTTGCGGTCATAGCGGGGTGGCCGTGGCGGCGTTAGGGTGGCCTGGCCATCGCCGCCTACGAAGGGCAGCATGGTTGTGGCCGGTCCGTCGCCCTCGGTGTTGAGGGCTTGGAGAGCCAGCTCGCGGAAGAAAGTGTTCAGCCACGTCCGCTGCTCGGGAGTGAACGGAGCGGTTTCAGGAAGAAACGGTGCGTACATGGCGGATTTCAGGCTGCTTGGCGAAGGGTTTCGGTTGAAGTGGCCAGCCGCAGTGCCTGTAACACGCCCTCGAACCACTGCTCGAAGGGAGCCTCAACGTCGACATCGCAGTCGATGCGTGGGTACAGGCGGCGGGCTCCCAGTGCTTCCAGACGAGCGTCGAATGCCTTGCCAGCCGCGCAAAAGTGGGGGTAGCTGCTGTCGCCCAGGGCCAGCACGCTGAACTGCACGTGGCCGAGAGCGGGCGCCCGGTCACTCGAAAGAAAGTCCCAGAAAGCCTGGGCATTGTCTGGCATGTCGCCGTCGTGGTAGGTGCTGGTGACAATAAGGAGGAAGCGTTCGTGGGCCAGATGAGCCGGGTTGTAGGCCTCCATGCCCATTATGGTGGCCGCGAAGCCCTGCTCGTTTAGACGACGGCCTGCTTCGCGGGCCAGTCCTTCGGCTGTTCCGGTTTGCGACCCGAAGAGAAGGGTCACGGCTGGGCGGTCAGGTTGCACCTCGGGGGCAGCGGCCGACAGCCGGACTGGTTGTATTGAAAACAGCCCTGCCAGAAATCCGTTGAGCCAAGCTCGTTGAGCAGGTGTAAAAGGGGCATTTTCTGGGATATAGGGAACCATGGGCGTCAAGACGTTTTTTCGGGTTTGCTTTCGGCGATGAAGGTTTTTAGCGCAGCAGCGTCGAGCCGGCGGGTAAAGTCGGCGAACGACTCGTTGTGCTGGCGCTGCTGGAGATAGATGCGTAGCAGGTGTGCCAGGAGCGGGGGGACGGCCTCGAAGGGGACGCCACGCGCCACTTCCCGGGCCAGCCCTTGTTCGGCTTCCAGGCCGCCGCCCAGCACAATGTCATAGCCTTCCACCGTCTCGCCACGATCGGTTTTTACCTTGACCCCAAGCAGCCCGATATCGCCGCAGTAGTGCTGGGCGCATGAATTTGGACAACCCGTCAGATGGATATTGAGCGGCCGATCCAACGAGATGCCGGCATGCTCCAGGTATTGAGCCAGTAGCAGGGCATGGGCCTTTGTATTTGTGCGGGCGTAGGGGCAGCCCGCATTGCCCGTGCAGGCTACCAGTCCCTGGCGTAGGGGCGTGCTTTCGTGTGAGAGTCCCAGGTCACGTAGGGCCGCGCATAGTGGCGCTAAGTCGGCTTCGGCTACAGCTGGGATCAGCAGGTTCTGAAAGACGGTCAGCCGCAGTTCGCCGATCCCGTAGCGTTCGGCTAGCTCAGCCAAGCCGTGGAGTTGCGAGGCCTGCAGGCGGCCTACAGGTACCGCGACGCCTACGTAATAATGGCCTTCGGGGCGTTGTAGATGGATGCCGAGGTGTGCACCAGGGCGTAGCGGTGGACGGGGAGCACAGGCTTCGCGTGGGAAGCGAATCAGAGGAAAGGCCAGCCGTTCTTGGACAGCTTCCATGAAGCGGGCTACACCCCAGCGTTCCAGCAGGTATTTTAGCCGAGCCTTTTGGCGGTTGGTACGATCGCCGTTCTCCAAATAAACCCGAATGATAGCGGCTGCGGTAGCGATGCAGGCTTCGGGCGGCACCATGAAGCCAGTATCTTGCGCAAAAGCCCCGTGGCCCGTGATGCCACCCAGCTCGATCCGGAAGTAGACTCCTGACGGCACTTCGTGCCCTTCAGCCACGTGTACGGCCACAAAACCCAGGTCGTTTGTATCGACAGCAGCTGTGATGAGGCCGCCGCTGTCAAAGGCCACGTTGAATTTTCGTGGCAGGTTGTACAAGTCGCGACTGTTTAGGATGTAGTAGTAGAGGGAGCGGACGAGCGGCCGCACGTCGTAGAGTTCTTGCGGGTCGAAGCCTGTGGTAGGCGTGGCTGTGATGTTGCGGATGTTATCGGCACCGGCACCGCGCGAGGTTAGCCCCAGGTCGGCCAGTGCCATGAGCACGTTAGCTGCGTCCCGAGCGCCAATCTCTCGGATTTGGATGTTGGCGCGGGTGGTCAGGTCCAGATAGCCAGCGCCGTAACGTTCAGCCAGTTCAGCTAGCCCGTGTGCTTGATGGCTAGAGAGAAAGCCACCGGCGATCCGGCAGCGCAGCATGAAGGCCTCTTGGGCGGGTGCCACGTAGAATAATCCCAGCGCCTTGTAGCGAAACACGTCATCCCCTTCCGGGAAGCGACCGGCGGCTGCATTCTCCAGTAGCCGATCCCACAGGTCGAGCGGATGCAGCTCCAGTTTGATGCGCTCCTGCTTGCAGAGCCGGTCGATCGGCGTACCGTAGAGCGTTCCGGCCGAAGGCGGCGTGGCCAGGTCGCGCACGGCCTGTTCGGGTTCGTACGTGAGGCGACCATCGGCGGTCTGGCCCACGAAGGTCAGTCCCCCCCGTTGCAGCACCCCGGCCATAAAGCCCTGCAGGTACTGTTTCTGCTCCTCGCTAAATGGGACGTCTGGCATGTACGACATGGCATCCGTAGCGGGTCAAACGGTTTCCGGTTGGGCTGCCAATAGGCGAGCGGTTTCGGCTTGTACAGCCTGTTCGTCTTCTTCTGAGAAGCGTACCGTAAGGGCCAAAAAGGATACCCCTACGATAATTAGGCCCAGTAGGAAGAGCGCCTGGTTCCAGGGTAAAGCGCCTTTAAAGAGGAAGCCGGCCAGGACGGCCCCTGTATTGCCGCCAGCTCCGATGATGCCGGTCACCGATCCTAACGCCTTCCGGTTAAGAAAGGGCGCGACAGCAAAGGTAGCGCCTTCCGACATCTGCACGAACAGGCTGAACAGGATCAGCGTGGCGATGGCCAGTCCAAGCAGTTTCATCTGAGCGAACAGAATCAGCGCGAGTCCTTCACCCAAAATCGCCAAAAACAACCAGCGTACACGGCCGGCCAGTCCCCAACGCCTGCCGAATAGATCGCCGACCATGCCGCCCAAGGTGCGGGCAAAAATGTTCATTAGCCCGAAGAGTGCGGCTACTGTACCGGCTGTCTTCAGATCGAGCCTGAAATAGTCGGCAAAGTAGAGTGCTGCCACGTTGTTGATGGTTAGTTCGATGCCGAAGCAAGCCGCATAGAGCATAAACAACACCCAAACGCGGTAGTCTCGGGCAGCCAGGCGAAAGCTTCCCCGGCTGATGAGATGAGGATGCTCGGATAGCTCTTCAAAGTTACCCTCTGGGGTGTCCTGCGTCAGAAAGTAGTAGGCGATGCCGGTAACCAGACAGACGAGGCCAGCTACAAGCATGGCCAGCCGCCAACTTACTGCCTCGGTAAAGCCAAGTCCCACCAAGCCAGCAAAAACCAACGGCATAACCATCTGCGTGACGCCGCCGCCCAGGTTGCCCCAGCCCGCTGTGGTGGCGTTGGCTGTGCCTACGATGGTGGGGGCAAACATGAGGGTGGTGTGATACTGGGTGATCACAAAGCTGGCCCCGATGACGCCAATGGCCAGTCGGAAAAGCAGGAAGACTTCGTAGGAATTGGCTAAACCGATTGCCATGACGGGCAGGCTTCCCAATACCAGCAGGCCCGTGTAGGTGCGACGAGGTCCGAAGCGGTCACACAGGCGGCCGATGAGCATGCGAGCCAGGATCGTGATGGCTACAGAGGCGATGATCGTATTGCCGATCTGGGCAGGTGTCAGCCCCAGTTCTTCACGTACCACCTTCATCAGCGGAGCAATGCCGAACCAAGCAAAAAAGCAGACGAAAAAGGCAACCCAGGCCATGTGAAACGCCCGCATCTGGGCTGTCCGAAAGTTGAACAGCTCGATGCGGGTGGCTTTCTGCAGGGACTGTATAGCGACGATAGATTGGTTTGAGATCGACATCATCTATAGAAAAAATTTCTAATAGATGAGATTTTTTGTTTAATTTTTTTAGACTAAAATGATTATTAGCATTAAATATGTTTACAATTATAAATGTAAACCTTTTTTGTGTAAATTGGCAATCTGTAAAGATTCTAAAAAGAGGAGCGCTTCCGTTATAAGAGAAAACGCAGCAGGTCTGGAAACCTTTGGTTCAACAGGCGTTTGCTTCTGCAAGGCTTTTTTTCTTTTCTTGAAAGAAAAAGCGCTTCAGGAGATGCCATGCGGGAGCTGCGTGAGCTGCTGCAGGCGGCTGAGCAGCTGGCGGCCGCCGGAACGTTGCACGTTGTCGCCACCGTCGTCCGCATCGGGGGTTCTACCTACCGGCGGCCGGGCGCCCGCATGATCGTGGAAGCCGATGGAAAGAGCTGGGGCACGATCAGCGGTGGCTGTCTGGAGGGTGAAGTGACGCGTCAGGCGCTCCAGCTTCTGGAAGAGCGTGTGCCTGCCCGCCTGCTTCCCTTCGATTTGGCCGACGACGATCTGATCTATGGCTTTGGGACGGGTTGCGATGGCATAGCCCACGTGCTCCTGGAGCAGGCGCCGGTGCCGGGGCGCCTCAACCCGCTTGTGCTGCTGGGCCGATGCCTGAAAGAGCGGCAGCAGGCCGTGCTGGCTACCGTCATCGAGACGACAGAGGCCTGGTCGAACTGGCTGGGGCGGCACTTATTACTTCTGGATGATGGGAGCGCAGCGCATGATCTTCTGGAAGGGTCCCCAGCGCGACCAATCTACGAGGCGGCCCGCCAGATGCTCGAGCGTCTGCGGGCCGGCCGTGAGGAACGGGGCTGGGCCATCCAGCGCATTGCCGAAGGACCAGCCCAAATGGAGGTGCTGCTGGAGGCCGTGGAGCCGTCGGTGCGTCTGCTCATCTTTGGCGAAGGACACGACGTGTTTCCGGTGGTGCGCTTTGCACAGGGATTGGGTTGGGAGGTGGAGGTCGTAGGCCGTCGCCCGCCGGAAGAACTGGCCCGGCGCTTTCCTGAAGCGGACGTCTGTCGCTTTCTAATGCACCCGGAACAGCTCGCGCAGCACGTGGCAATTGACCGCCGCACGGCTGCGCTGGTTATGAATCACACCTACCTTCGGGACCGGCAGATTCTGGAGACGCTGCTGTTCCAGACCGACATCCCTTACATTGGGATGTTGGGTCCCAAAGAACGCACGGAACGCATGCTGAGCGAGCTGGCTTATACGTATGGCGAACGGCTCAAGGCTGAGCGGTCCCGCGTCTATGGACCTGTCGGGCTGGACATCGGCACGGAGACCGCCGAGGAGATTGCTCTGGCGGCGCTGGCCGAGATTCAGGCCGTGCTGCATGGCCGTTCGGCGCGACCGCTCCGGGAGCGCAATGCGCCCATTCACGGGGAGCGCCCACCGCTTCCGCGTCCGCTCAGCGCTTCCTCATGAGCGCTGCGAAGGCTTCGGGCGTGTCAATGTCCTGCAGAATGTGGTCGGTAGCCATGGGCACGCGCACGACGTGTTCAGGGTAGCGCTGCACGAGGCCTCGGCAGCCGGTCAATCGCTCTTCAGCCAGGATAGCTGCCCGGTAGTGTGCCGAAAACAGGACCGGATTGCCACGCTGGCCGTTGAACTCGGGCACCACAATGCAGTAGGGATTGCGTGCGTGGGCTTGCCGAAAGGCTTCGATGAGCAGATCGTATTCTGCAGTTTCGATCAGCGGCAAGTCCGATAGACAGATCATGTACCCGAGCACATCGGCTGGCGTTGCTGCCACGCCCGCCTGGATCGATGTGGTCATGCCTGCGGTGTGGTATGGGTTGGGAACGAACCTAACGGGCAGATCGGCCAACGTCGCACGAATAGCCTCAGCCTCATGCCCTAATACGACCAGCACGGGGTTGGCCTGGCTTTGCAGAATTGTGGTGACGACATGGCGTACCAGAGGAGCATCCCCAAAAGGTAACAGTAACTTATTGCGGCCGCCCATGCGCCGGGAAGATCCGGCTGCCAGCACGACGGCTGCCACGCGAAGCATCTGCTGCATATGCAGGCCTCTAAAACCAGAACAGCCCCAAGCGTTTTTTAGCCAGCCTAACCTTCGGACAGCGCACCTAAAAACCCTTATGCCTTTTTGCCCAATAGCCAATCGGTAGCCGACTTAAGGGATGCTTTGAGCAGCGTTCCTGCCTGGAGCGTCTGCCCGCTCTCAGCCGCGTTTTCTCCGCGCAGCAGGGCTTCAAAGCATGTGATGAATTGACCGAACAGCCGGCCTGATACGTCCTCAATTAGCCGCGTACCGAACTGGGCCAGCATCCCCGCTACCGAGATTTCAATCCGGTTGATTACCTCGGTAGTGTTGTCTTCTAAAGCGCGGGCTTGTCCCCATAGGCTCATCGAGGCGCTTCCTTTGCCGTGGCTATCGAGCCCGCGACCAACCAGCCTTATCGTATGGGTTTCTGGATCACATACATCGATAGTAATTTCGCCCTTATAGCGAACACTTATAGGCCCTACTTTTAGGCTGACTGTACCCCGGTAATCTCCTTCCCCAACCTGTTCGGTGAGCTCGGCACCCGGCACACAAGGGATAACTTTAGCTGGATCGCTGAGGTAGCTCCAGACTTTATCGAGGGGCTGATGAACGGTGAAGGTCTTTTCGATCGTGGTCTTCATGCATCCTGGTGGCCAATAGCTTAAAGCCAAAAGGGATGGTAAATCCGTTTAAGAAAAGGTAAATAATCCAGGAAGATCTGAATTGTAATGAACTTGCAACGGAGCTGGTGGGCGGTAGTGGACTCGAACCACTGACCTCCTGCTTGTAAGGCAGGCGCTCTAAACCAACTGAGCTAACCGCCCATAGAAGAAAACGGCGATTGCCCCTTTCGCTTTCAGGTGGCAATCGCCTCATTTTTCGAGCGGAAGACGGGACTCGAACCCGCGACCCTCAGCTTGGGAAGCTGATGCTCTACCAACTGAGCTACTTCCGCTTGTTGTTAGCTAAGTTTATATCAACCCGGCTCTGCTGTCAAGCCACCTGCTGCTTTTTCAACCGCCAACAGGCCGCAATAGGTTCCGCGCAACCTAAATGCCGGGCAGGCGTTTCAGGAGCCGTTTCCTTCAGAATAAGCCAATTTCCTATTTTGCTATGCCGAAGCGTACCTACCAGCCCAGTCGTCGTAAACGGTTGAATACCCACGGCTTTCGGGCACGAATGAAAACCAAAGACGGCCGCAAGGTTCTGGCGCGTCGTCGCAAGAAAGGACGTAAAAGCCTTACGGTGAGCGACCGGATGTCGGGCAAATGACGGGTTGGGCGTGACCGCAGCGGGAGCACGTGGAACGAACCGGCTGCCCCGCGCTTTTCGGCTGCGGCGTCAGCGGCTTATCCGGCCGCTGTTTGACCGCCAGCGTACGGACGTAGGAACGCTCAGTCAGGGATGCATTCGGTTGCTGTATCGCATTGTGTCCCGTCAGGAAGTGGGGGCCAATGTGCCGGTGCAGGTGGGGTTTGCCGCAGGACGGCAGGCCCGAAAAGCAGTCGAGCGCAACCGCATTCGTCGCCTACTCCGCGAAACCTATCGCCTGCACCAGCAACCGCTACTGGCGCTTTTTCATGCCCGCCCGGATACGCTTACGCTCATGATTCTTTACCGCGCGCAACCTCAGGAGGCACGGGAAAGAATTTCTCGAGATCTGCCCGAAGCCTTGCGCCGACTGGTTATGCAGCTACAGGAGACCTTAACCTAAAGTGGAACTCCCCTTACCGCGCTTTGTAATTCTGTTTCGCTTTAGCCTGCACCTTAGCGTGGAGCCTCTGTCGTGGACCGTAACGTTGTTATCGCTACGCTGCTCACTGCCCTGATAATGTTTGTCTGGCTGTGGTGGCTCTCTCCACCACCACAACCTTCTCCTTCGGCGCGGGATACGCTACATCTTGATACTTCGGGGGCGCGCGTCGATACTGCAGCACTGGCTCAGCAAGACGCCCTGTTCGACTCGCTTTTCATAGCGGTCCGTAATGGCAAGGCACGCACCATCACGGTTGAAACTGATCTGTATCAGGCGCAGCTTTCTACCAGAGGTGCTACGCTGGTTTCTCTAAAACTTAAGCGCTACAAACAATACGATTTTGAGACGCCGGTCCAGCTGGTCGATACCACCAAGCCCGGCGCGCTTAGCCTGGTTTTCACGACGCCCACCAGCCACCTGATCGATACGCGTACGCTGCTGTTTGAGACCAATGTGCTAGCCGACACGCTGCGCGTAACCGAAGCGCCGGTAGAAATCGCTTTCGAAGTTCCCTTGGGTACGGGGCGTATTCGGCAGGTGTATACCTTTTCTCCCAAGGATTATGAGGTCCTGCTGCGCATTGAGCAGGAGCAGGCAGCTACCTTTAGTACCCTTGAAGGCTACGAGTTGGTTTGGAATGGGGGGGTGCCCTTTGCCGAACGTGACCGGGACGACGAAGCCCGTCACAGTGGTGCTTTTGCCCGCAGTGGCGGTGAAGTAGAAAAAATCACGCTCGATCGTCACCCTACTGAGGAAAAACGTCTGGCCGGACAGGTGGACTGGGTGGCGGTTAAAAACAAGTTTTTTACCGCCATTCTGATTCCTGAAGGCGTAACCCGTGGAGCCGAGCTGGTCGGGGAACGTCTGGGTGCAGTCGAAGACCCGAATTATTGGGAAGACTATGCGGCGCGTCTGCTTATGCCGCGGCCGGAACCAGGACAGGTCGACACGTTTCGGCTTTACCTTGGACCAATGGAGTATTTTCGGCTGGCCCGCTACGACCTGGACCTTTACAACATGGTGGATTATGGCTGGGACGCTTTCGAGTGGATGACGCGGCCGCTGGCTAAGTTTGTCTTTATCCCGCTATTTACGCTACTGGGGCGTTTGTTCGGCAATTATGGCCTGGCCATCATTGTCTTTGCTTTGCTGGTTAAAATAGCGCTCTATCCGCTTACGCGGGCCTCTTTCCGAAGCATTGCCCAAATGCGAGAGCTGCAACCCGAATTGGAAGCTATTCGGGAGAAATATGCCGATAATCCGCAAAAGCAACAGGAGGCCATGCTAAAGCTTTATCGGGAGAAAAAAATCAATCCGTTGGGCGGATGCCTCCCGATGCTGTTGCAGTGGCCCGTACTTATTGCGCTCTGGCAATACTTCCAGCAATCGCTTATTGTTCGGCAACAGGCATTTTTGTGGGCTAAAGATCTCTCGGCCCCAGATCCTATTTTGCATCTCCCCTTCAAAATCCCGCTCTACGGCGATTTTGTGGCCGGTTTTACGTTGCTCATGGGAATCTCGATGATCATCCAAATGCGGATTCAGTCTGGCTCAACGCCTCCTAATCCGCAAACAAAAATCCTAACCTATATCTTCCCCATCTTCATTTTCGCCATCTTCAATCGGCTTTCGTCGGCCCTCAATCTTTATTACCTCTGTTATAATATCTTTTCCGCCGTTCAGCAGTTCTTTATCAACCGTTCGCTTGAAAAACAAAAAGGAAAAACTGACGGGCAAGCTGAGCGGCGCTTTGCAGCAAAAGCTGCAGCTAAGGCGGACAAGGCGCGTCAGAAGCAGGCGCGCATGCGGCGCTAAGGGTGCTCATGAGCGGGCGAGAGGATACGATCGCGGCCATTGCTACAGCTCGCGGACGGGCTGCATTGGCTATTGTGCGGCTCTCAGGGCCAGAGGCCTGTCGAATTGCCGCAGCCTGCTTCCGGGGAGCCGATCTGCAGGGGGTTCCCTCCCACACGGCGCACTTTGGCTATGTGCTAAGCCCAGAGGGAGAGCCCATCGATCAGGCGGTGGCCACGGTTTTCCGGGCGCCACGCTCCTACACGGGTGAAGACCTTGTGGAATTGACGTGTCACGGCGGGGACTTGGCTCCGCAGCTCATCTTAGAAACATTGCTGCATCACGGAGCACGACTGGCCGAACCCGGCGAGTTTACGCTCCGGGCGTTTCTAAACGGCAAGCTCGATCTGGCGCAGGCCGAAGCTGTTGCCGACCTGATCCACGCAGGTTCCATGCGGGCCCATCGCGTGTCGCTGGCCCACCTGCAGGGCCGCTACTCCGAGCAATTGCAACGCCTCCGCAGCGACCTCCTGGAACTATGCGCCTATGTGGAGCTGGAGCTGGACTTTTCGGACGAAGACGTGGAGTTTGCCGACCGCACGCAGCTCGAAGCCCTGCTGGACCGCACCGAACGCCTGCTCGGAGACCTGCTGCGCTCCTATCGATTGGGGGAGTTGCTCCGCGACGGCGTGCGGGTGGTAATCGGTGGACGGCCAAACGCCGGCAAATCAACGCTGCTTAATGCGCTGCTGGGGCAGGATCGCGCTATTGTGAGTCCTATTCCAGGTACAACGCGGGATCAGATCGAGGCCGAGGCAGAAATTGAGGGCCTGCGCTTCCGCTTTGTGGACACCGCGGGACTTCGTACAACGGCCGACCAGATCGAGGCCGAAGGCGTGCGTCGGGCGCAGCAGGCCATTGCAACGGCGGACGTGCTCGTGTATGTCTTTGACTTAACAGTGGGGCTGGAAGCCGAAGAGCAGGCCTACCTGACACAGCTCCGGGCGGAACAACCCGCGCTTCCGGTGATCGTGGTGGGCAACAAAAGGGATCTGCTCGAAGCGGAGCCGACGCTTCCGGAGCTGGACCGCCCGGTGCTGGCACTCTCGGCGCGAAAGGCCCGCGAAGACGCCGCAGAGCTGGAGCCGCTCATCCGGAAGCTGGTGGCGGCTGTGGCAGCCGATCTAGGCAGCATGGACGACTCGACCGTCGTCATGAATCAGCGTCACCGACAGCATCTGGCCCGTGCCCGTGAAGCGGTGCAGGCAGCCCGCACGGCATTGGATCGAGGAGTAAGCGGCGATCTGTTGGCGCTCGAACTTCGTCGGGCTCTTCACGAATTGGGAGCTATTACCGGCGAAATCACCACCGAAGACGTGCTTGATCAGATTTTTTCACGATTTTGCATCGGCAAGTAAAAGCGCCGGAAACGTCACGGTAAACGTGGTCCCCCGACCTGGGGTTGAGTCTACAGTGATCTGGCCGCCCATCTGCTCAATTAGCCGTTTGGTAATCGCAAGACCCAGCCCGCTCCCTTCCCCACGCCTGGCTTCTGCAGGAGCCTGCCAAAAAGGCTCAAATATATAGGGCAAAGACTCAGGCGCGATGCCCCGGCCTGTGTCGACAACGCGCAGCACCACTTGGGGTGGGGGCGACGGATTGGTGGTAAGCGCTACGCAAACCTCCCCCTGGTCGGTATACTTAATGGCGTTGCCGATCAGATTGATTAGCACCTGATGCAGGCGCCGAGCATCACCCCTGATAGGCGGCACGGGCGCTATCTGGGCCTTGAGCTGCAGATTCTTGCGTAAGGCAAGAGGCCGCAACTCGGCCAAAGCTTCCTGCACAAGAGCCTCTAGATGGCAAGGCTCTTGGGCTAAAATAAGCCGATCGGCTTCTAAACGGCTAAGCTCTAGGATATCGTTGATAAGCTGAAGTAACCGTCGACCAGAGCGGCGAATAATGCTGGTAAACTCCCGCAACGCTTCTAACTGATGTGCGGCCAGGGCTTCGTCGAGCAAATCCGTAAAGCCTAGAATGCTATTGAGGGGTGTGCGGATCTCATGGCTCAAATTGGCCAGAAAAGCCGATTTGAGCCGAGCAGCTGCTTCGGCCTCGGCACGGGCACGTTCTAACTCTTGCTCGCGAGCAACAAGCTCGCTTATATCGTTTTCGATGCCGATGTAGCCTGCCAGCGTCCCGTCAGCATGCCACAGGGGATCAATGCTCAAGTTGTTCCAAAATCCTGTGCCGTCTTTGCGGTAATTATAAATGCGGGTACGTACAGGAATTTGTGCAAGTAGGCAGCGCCGAATTTCAGCAACAGTTTGGGGATTGGTTTGCGGGCCATGTAAAAAGCCTGACAGCGATTGGCCGCGCACTTCTTCCAACGTATACCCTGTTAGTCGGGTAAACCCTTCATTGGCCCAAATGACGTGGCGTTGGGCGTCGGTGATTATAACCCCGTTCGTCGTCTGGCGGGCTACTTGAGCGAGCAGCTCGCGCTCTTGCTGCAGGCGGCTTGTTTCTAAAATCAATGCAGCTAGATTGGCACTGCGGGCCAGGGCTACTTGCTCCTCCGGAGAAGGCCCACGAGGTTCCGAAAAGTAAATGGCAAACGTGCCCAGTACCCTCCCTTGTCGGTCTAAAATAGGATAGGACCAGCATGCCCGAAATCCAAAAGCATTGGCTAGCGAACGATACGCAATCCAGCGGTTATCGCGTAGCACATCACTAACCCATACAGGCTCTCGGAAAAATGCCGCGGTTCCGCAAGAGCCCACTTCCGGACCAATCGCAATGCCTTCAATTGCGGCATCATATTCCGGCGGCATGTGGGAGGCCCCTCGATACAAACGCCCCTCTCGAAGCAACAGCACGGTGCACGTTCCTCCAGGAATGCGGCTTTCGAGCGCATAGCAGAGCGCGTCCAACAGTTTTTCCTGCGGTTCGCCGCAGACAAGGCCTTCTAAAATGCGGCTTTCATGAGCATGGAAGCGAGCTTGGAGGTCTACCGAAGGATAAAGTAGCACCCAAAATCGGTCCCCGTCTCTGGCAACGATGGCCTTGGCTTCCAGGAGATACGCTTGATGATGGTACAACTTAAGGGTCGTATGAAATACCGGCGGCTGGTCTGAGCGTCCGAGCACCGGGAGAGTGTCGGGTGAGAGCAGCTCATCGATAGCTTTTCCCCATAACGATTCGGGATGCTCGTAGCCCAATAGGGTAGCAAAATGCGCGTTAGCATAAAAAAGACGGCCGTTTTGAATTCCGAAAAAGCCCAAAAAGTCCTGCGCGTGCAACAGGTGGAGCAGAGGGGGTGTTTGCTTAAGATGCACGACGGTTAGCACCCGATCTTGATATTCCAAGGGGGTGCTTTGGCATTCGAGCAGAACTAAAGTTCCGTTTGCTAAACGGAAGGGCAGAAAGCTTCCCGTTGCTTGCATTGGCCCACTTCCTTGGCCTAACAGGTGTACTTCAGCTAGAACCAGTTCATCAAACTGTTTGGTGCACAGTACCTCTTTGGGGGCGTCCAACAGGGCACAGGCGTGCGCACTGGCTTCCAAGATGTGTCCTGTCTCAGGGTCAATCACCAAAAAGGCATCTGCTTTGGAGTTAGGTAGTACGGGTCCTTCCTTCATGGGGATGCCGGGGTCGATAGCAGGCGATCCAATTCCTGGTAGAGCGTTAGCCGATCAATAGGTTTGGCCAAATAGCCGTCAAAACCTTCTTGCAAAAAGTCTTCCGGACGAAAGGGTTCGGCGTAGGCAGTTTGGGCTACGATGGGTATGTGGTAATAAGCGGGTCGTCGGCGGATTTCGTGTAGTAGCGCCTGTCCGGAGAAGTTCTCGGGTAGGTTCAGATCCAGTAAAATCAGATCAAAAGTTTGGTCTTGTTGAAGCAGGGTGTCGATATGCTGCAGGGCTTCATAGGCATTGGCTGCCAGCGTAACTTGAGCAAAAGGCTTAAGGGCCAGTTCCAAAAAAAGGGCATTTTCCGGGTTATCTTCGACGATCAAAAGACGCGGGTGTCTTTGACGCAAGCGCTCCTGGAGCCTGCGAAGCTCTTTCCCTTCAGGATGCAAGGGAGAGACCGCTTTTGACATTTCTGCGGGGAGCAGAGGCAAATAAAGCGTGACGGTCGTGCCCTTGCCTGGGAAGGAGTCGACAGTAATGCGGCCTTGCATCGCTTCTACAAGGCGTCGCGTTACGGCCATCCCAAGTCCAGCCCCTTCATAACGGCGGTTTAGGCCTATAGACTCCTGTCGGAAAGGCTCAAATAGGCCGCTGCGAACGAACGCTGGGTCCATGCCTGGGCCTGTATCCTGCACTTGCACCCATCCCTCCCGGGTTGTTTGGCCTATACGTAGGCGTACTTCGCCGCTTTCGGTAAACTTGACGGCATTATGCACTACGTTGCGTAGGGCGCGGTACAAAGCTTCTTTGTCGGCCAGGATGCGTACTGGATCGGCGGGGGGATCATAAACAAGGCGTAGGCCTTTTTCGGTCGCCATAGCGGAAAAATCTTCCGCCAGCTGTTGGGCAAGCTGTTCCAGGTAAACGCTGCGTTGCGAGAGTTGATAGCGTTGGGTTTCTAGCAGGCTAAGGTCAAGTACATCTGAAAGTAATCCTAAAAGACGTCGGCCGCTGGTTCGGATAGCCGCTAGGAATTCCAGCAATTCATCTGGAATGTGACCGGTCAGTTCTTCATGGAGGAGTTCTGCATAGCCTAGAATGGTGCTTAAGGGTGTGCGAATTTCATGGGTCATGAGTTCCAGAAAGGTGCTTTTAAGCTGGCGGGCTTCCTCCAAAAAGGCTTCCACTTCCTGTTGGGCGCTCAGATCTCGGAAAAAGCCCAGCACAGCAGGCTGTCCTTCCCATTGGATGCTAATCGAAGTCGCTTCGACGAGCCGTTCATGACCATCTTTACAGCGGATCCAGAGTTCGTAGCGAGGGGGTACAGGCAGGCCCTCTTGCCGCCGGCGCATGCGTTCTTGAACAGTAGGCAAGCTACGGGGAGCTACAAGTTGATATGCGTCAAACGTTGGATGGGTGAGTTCTTCGGCTTTGTATCCCGTTAGCCGGGCGAAAGCAGGGTTTACAAGTAAATAGTGTTGGTCGCGGCGTACGTAAATAGGGACTGGGGCATTTTCAAAGATGGCCTGGTAGTGGGCTTCTCGTTCAGCTAAGCGCTTTGCGGTGTGGATCTGTTCGCTAACGTCCCACATAAAGAACAATATAGCCGGCTCGTCTTCCCAAAAGATGGGAACGCCGCTGAAGTCCGCAATTGCCGAGCGGCCGTCCAGGCGTTGGATGGCTACTCGAGCCCGAGGAATTGCCTCCCTGCCAACAAGAATGCGATGGAAGTGTTTACGGGTGGCCTCTAAACTTTTGGGATGGACCAGTTCTTCGACTGTTTTTCCTAGCAGGGCTTCTGGCTGATCAACGCCCAAGAGACGCGCCATGGCTGGATTGGCAAAGACAATGCGGTCATGGCTATAAACGCCAGTGGCGATGGGGTTATGCTCGACCAAATCCTGATAGCGCTGCTGGGCCGTTTCTAGGGCTTTTTGGGTTTCCTTTTCGGCTGTTATGTTGAGTAGTAAGCCGCGGAGGCGTTCAGGGTGTCCCTGCGCATTGGAGATCACCGTAACGAGGTCGCGTACCCATACCACGTTTCCATCAGCCCGAAGCATGCGGTAGGTAAAGTCGTGGTCTTCGCCCTGCTCGCTGCTTTCGCGGCAATAGGCTACCGCTTGTGCGCGGTCATCGGGATGAAGATGCTCGATCCAGAAATTCGGCTCCAGCCACTCTGCTGGGGGGTAGCCTAACAAGGATTCGGCCTGGGGGCTTACGTAGGTAAAGCGAAAGGTGGAAGGATCCGCTTCCCAGACTACAGCTTGGAGGCTATGTATCAGCGTACGGAAAAAGGTATCGGAGGTGGGGGAGAGGCGGCTCAGGTCAGCGTAGACAGCTAACGACGCTGTAGGGTTATCAGCAGGAAAAACAAGAAGCAGCCCTGGAGGAGAGAGACAAAGGTAAGCTTCAGGCTGTGGGGGCGGGAGTGCCTGTTGGGCTTTTAACCAGTTTAGCGCTTCAGCAGGAAGCTGCGTGCGAAGGGCCTCAGGAAGCGCTGTCTGTTCGTGAAGGGGCCAGCAGTAGAGCGGAACGGTTCCCATAGCTGACTTTAATTGAGAGAACGTAGAATCGTGAAGTTTTAGTGAACCTACTTCAAAAATTGGGCAGGGTTTCTGGAACCTATTCGTTTAAGACAATTTGTTGGTAAAGATTTAGCTTGACTTTGGGAAAACAATGTTACCGTTGCTGTCGGATCAATATGAGGTCATTGTGGTGGGGGGAGGGCATGCAGGGGCGGAGGCTGCGGCTGCTGCTGCGCGCATGGGAGCGCGTACGTTGCTCATTACAATGAGTTTAGAGGCCATTGGCCGCATGTCGTGCAATCCGGCCATAGGAGGTATTGGCAAAGGGCACCTTGTGCGGGAGATTGACGCTTTAGGGGGTATTATGGGGCGCATGGCGGATCAAACAGGGATTCAGTTTCGGATGCTTAACCGCAGCAAGGGTCCGGCCGTTTGGGGTCCTCGGGCTCAGTGTGATCGCAAGCGGTATGCCGAAGCCGTGCGGTGTGAGCTGGAGTCGATCCCCAATTTATGGATGCGGGCTGATACGGTGACTGAGGTGCTGGTTGCGGAGGGGCGGGTGCAAGGGGTACGCACGCAGCTTGGCAAGGAATTTTTTGCCCCTTGTGTTATTTTGACGAATGGAACGTTTTTGAACGGGGTTATTCATGTGGGTGAGCGTCAGATGGGGGGTGGGCGTATGGGCGAGCGGTCGGCCACCGGTCTGACGGCTTCGTTGGAGCGGTTGGGTTTTGAAAGTGGCCGGCTTAAGACGGGCACGCCACCGCGTCTGGACGGCCGCACAATTGATTATAGCCAGCTTGAGGAGCAGCCGGGCGATCCAGATCCATTGCCCTTTTCATACATGACAGATCGGCTTCCGGAGCGACAGCTTAGCTGCTGGCTTACGTACACCACACCTGAGGTGCACGCCATTTTGCGCACCGGATTTGACCGCAGCCCTATGTTTACCGGGCGTATTAAAGGCCGGGGGCCGCGGTACTGCCCCTCGATTGAGGATAAGATCTTTCGTTTTGCCGAGCGCGAGCGGCATCAAATTTTTTTGGAGCCTGAGGGGTGGGATACGTACGAAGTATACGTAAATGGTTTTTCTACAAGTCTGCCCGAAGAGATTCAGGTGGCGGCGTTGCGGCGTATTCCGGGCTTAGAACGGGCGCACGTGTTGCGTCCGGGTTATGCGATTGAATATGATTATTTTCCGCCCTATCAGATTCGCTACAGTTTAGAGACCAAACGGGTCGAGGGGCTCTTTTTTGCCGGACAAATCAATGGCACCACCGGCTATGAAGAGGCAGCCGCGCAGGGCCTTATGGCGGGCATCAACGCGGTGCAAAAGCTGCGGGGAGCTGAGCCGGTCGTTCTCCGCCGATCGGAGGCCTACATTGGGGTGCTCATCGATGACCTGGTGGCTAAGGGGACGGATGAGCCCTATCGCATGTTTACCTCGCGTGCGGAGCATCGGATTTTGCTGCGTCAGGATAATGCGGACTTGCGGTTGACCGAGCTGGGTTATCGTTTAGGCCTGGCTTCGCGTGAGCGTTACGAACGCATGTTGCGCAAAAAAGAAGCCATTGCACGGACGCGGCAGGCCCTGGAGAACCTTACGGTGCAGCCCGAGCAGGTTAACGGCTACTTGGAGCATGTAGGCACTTCGCCAATCGATCGGCCGGAGCGTTTGATTCGTTTAGCGCTTCGTCCTCAAGTTCGGTTGCGCGAATTGTTAGAAGCAGCGGGATTGCGTGCGCAGGTTGTGGTTCCAGCTCCGGGCATGGAGCCTACCGAGCTTCTGGTAGAGATTGAGCTGAAGTATGAAGGCTACATGGAGCGGGAGCGGGAGCTGGTCGAGAAGATGCGGGAGTTGGAGGATTGGCGGATCCCGCCGGATTTTGATTATGAGGCGGTCGAAACCATTTCTAAAGAAGCGCGCGAAAAGCTTAGCAAGATTCGCCCTGAAAACTTAGGGCAAGCCTCCCGCATTAGCGGCGTGCGTGCGTCTGATATTTCGGTGCTTATGGTATTATTGCGTCGCTATCGGCGGTTGCAGGCCGCCTAAATGTTTCACGTGAAACGTAGAGGCGTTGCCATGCAGGTTTCACGTGAAACCCCAAAGGCGATCTGGGATCCTGAGACTAAGCTAACCCCACACCAATGGGCCCAGCTGGAGACGTACGCACGTTTGCTGCAGACGTTAGGAAGGCGACACAACTTGGTTTCACGTGAAACACTTCAAGATGTCTACCGGCGACATATTTTGCATTGCCTGGCCTTAGCTTGGCGCGCTTTTCCTCCAGGCAGTGTGGTAGTAGATTGGGGTACAGGTGGGGGGCTTCCAGCCATTCCGTTGGCTATCGCATTTCCTGACATTACGGTTCATGCCATCGAGGCAGTGCAAAAGAAGGTGTTGGCCGTGCGCACCATGATTCGCCAATTGGGCCTCAGTAATCTGCAGGTGCACCATGCGCGGGCAGAAACCTGGATGGGCTCAGCCCACTACAGCGTTTCACGGGCTACTGCCCCCCTATCCGTGCTTTGGAAGTGGCACCGGCGGATTGCTCAACCGCAGATTCCCTTACCTGAAAGCTGGAAACCGGGGTTGCTCACCTTCAAAGGAGGAGATTTGGCTGCAGAACTTGCAGCTTTGGAGCGTCTGGATGCCTGCGTGTCTGTTACCTTGATCCCTTTAGCGGCCCTTCTGGGCGACGCCTACTTTACCGACAAGTATTTGGTACAAGTTATCCCGGAACCAGAGGGCATGGCTTCGGTTCGCTAATCCTTGAGTTCCAAAAGTCGTGGCGTGCTGGCAGCCATGAAGCTCATCGAACGCACGCGCAATCGAACCGAACGGCTCTTTGCCCTTACGCTCTTGCTCCAAACGCGACCTGGGCTAACGGCTCGGCAGCTCGCCGAACACTTCGGAGTAAGTCGCCGCACGATTTTCCGAGACCTTCGCGCTTTAAGCGAAGCTAATGTCCCGCTTACCTACAGCGAAAAAGGCGGCTATGAAATCTTGGAGGGGTATCAGCTGCCCCCGCTGATGCTGACCGCCCGCGAAGCGGCTACCCTACTTATCGGCATGGCGTTTATGAAGCGCCAGCCCGATGCCTCCCTACGGGCCGATGCCGATGCTGTAGCCCTCAAAATTCAGTCTGTGCTGCCCCGCCCAATTCGCGAATACATCGACCGGCTGCAAGAGCGCATCACCATTGATCCTTACTGGCTGCAGACCATGCAAGGGTCTGACGAAGAAGCGGGATACTGGTACACCCTGAGCGAAGCGATTGCCCGTCAACAATCGGTACAGCTCACCTACTACGTTCCAAGCCGAAATGAGCTAACGCGCCGCAAAGTGAACCCGTTAGGACTGGTTTACTATACCGATCACTGGAACCTCATCGCCTACGACCACCTTCGTCAAGACATTCGAAATTTTCGTCTGGACCGTATTGAAAACCTTGAGGTTCTTGCGGAACGTTTTACGCCACCGGCAGGCTTTAATCTGAAAACGTACTTAGAGGCTAAAGGGGCTGCTCCCGACGCATACACCGTCCGCCTTCGCTTTTCCACAGCAACCTATCGTTGGGCGCGACGCAGCATCCCAGCTCGATTGGAAACAGAGCACCGAACCCCTGAAGGGGTAGAGGTTACGTTTCCCTTCGCCAACTTAGATTACTTGGCGCGCTGGTTGTTGCGCTATGGGACCGAAGTAGAAGTACTTGATCCGCCGGAGCTGCGTAGGTCGATGCAAGAGCTAACCGCAGCGCTTGCTGCACGCTATGCTTGACAGGCGGGCGCTGAAGCAGTCATGTTAACCGGCTCAAGTTGCTGTAATAGCTGCCAGGCTGTTTTGAGATCTGGAATTTCTTGAATAATCACCCGTAGCTTTGGGCCCTGCTCCTTTAGCACGTAGCGCCGATCAAGCTGACTTAGACGCTCCAGTAAGGGAAGAAAAAGTTTTTCATAAAAGAAAGGGTCTTCGTCTTGAGTCGGCAGCTCAAGAAAGAGGCGTTGATTTCTAAAGAGGACTTTGGGAAGGCGCAAGGCCTGGCCCAGAAGCTTGAGTCGAGCAGCCCAGAGCAGGTTTTCTACTTCGACGGGAACAGGGCCAAAGCGGTCCCTGAGCTCTTCGCGCACAGCCAGAATGGCCACTTCATCGTTCGCTTCGCTAAGGCGACGGTACAGGTTTAGGCGTTCGACTGGACTTGCAACGTAGGTTTCAGGGATGAACGCGTCGGCTTCAACGTCAACCGCGGTTTCAGGCGGTTTAGGGGGTAGGGAGGGACTTACCAGCCCCGAGAATTCCTCCTCCTGGAGTTCTCGAATGGCTTCCTCCAGAATTTGCTGATAGGTTTCAAAGCCTATCTCTTCGATAAAGCCGCTTTGCTCGGCTCCCAGCAGGTTGCCTGCTCCGCGAATATCCAGATCTCGCATAGCAATAGAAAAGCCGCTACCTAATTCGCTGAACTCTTCAATGGCCTGCAGTCGCTGACGGGCTTCACGGCTAAGGCCGCGGATAGAGGGCACCAGCAGGTAGCAAAAGGCTTTCCGATCAGAACGGCCCACGCGGCCGCGGAGCTGATGCAAATCGGCCAGACCAAATTGTTCGGCGTGGTTGATAAAGATGGTGTTGGCGTTAGGGATGTCTAAGCCACTTTCGATGATATTGGTTGAAACGAGCACGTCGTATTTACGTGCCATAAAGTCATGCATGACGCGCTCCAGCTCGTGGGCTTTCATTTGGCCGTGGGCTATGGCAATGCGTACCTCAGGGACGATAGCTTGCAGACGGGCAGCCATTTCATGGAGGGATTGCACCCGGTTGTGGATAAAGAAAACCTGTCCGCCCCGGCTGATTTCGTAGCGGATGGCGTCGCGAATCAGCGTTTCGTCGAAGGTATGGATTTCCGTAACGATAGGCTGGCGGTTAGGCGGAGGAGTAGCAATGATCGATAGGTCACGGGCACCCATTAAGGCAAATTGCAGCGTACGAGGAATTGGGGTAGCGGTTAGGGTAAGCGTGTCGACCTCAACGCGAAGCTGGCGTAGCCGTTCTTTAGCAGCCACCCCAAAACGTTGTTCTTCGTCGACAATGAGCAGACCAAGATCTTTGAACTGGACGTCTTTTGAAAGCAACCGATGGGTTCCGATAACAATATCTACTTTGCCACTTGCCAGATCGCGCAAGACAGCCTGTTGTTGGGCAGGGGAACGAAAACGGGAGAGCACCTCGATGCGAACGGGATAAGGAGCTAGTCGTCGACGAAACGTCTCGTAGTGCTGGTCTGCCAAAATGGTGGTAGGGACAAGGAGGGCCACCTGCTTGCCATCTTGCACGGCTTTGAAAGCTGCGCGAATGGCAATTTCAGTTTTTCCAAAACCCACATCGCCACACACAAGACGATCCATAGGTATAGGCTGCTCCATATCCCGCTTAACTGCTTCGGCTGCTGCAGCTTGATCTGGCGTATCCTCGTACTCAAAGGCTGCTTCCATTTCGCGCTGCCAGACCGTGTCGGGCGAAAAGGCATAGCCGCGTGAGGCCTTGCGTTTGGCGTAAAGCTGAATAAGATCGCGCGCAATGTCTTTGACCCGCTTTTTTGTGCGTGCTTTAAGCTTTTCCCATTGCCCAGATCCCAGCTTGGTCAGCGCTGGCAGATGGCCTTCTTTGCCGGTATAGCGGTGCAGTTTATGAAGGGCGTTAACGCTTACGTAGAGTACGTCGCCGTTGGCATAATGGAGGCGGACCACCTCCTGTTGCTTGTCTCGGATGGTGATGCGCTGCAGCCCTGCAAATTGGCCGATGCCGAAGTCGACATGCACCACATAATCCCCGGGTTGGAGGTTTTGGAGGGCTCGAAGTGAGAGGCTTCCCAGCAGCCGACGTCGTTTCCGCGTGGTTGGCCGATGGTAGCGGCCGAAGATCTGATGGTCTGTGTAGACAGCCAGATGGGCTTGGGGCACTTCAAATCCTTCATGAAGGGATTCAACCAAGAGGCGCACGCTGCCTGTTTCGATTTCTTCCTCAAGCAGGTCATGCAGGCGTGCCTCTTGGCTGCGGCTGTCACACAGGATAAAGGTTTTCCAACCCCGGTGTGCATTTTCTTGGAGGCGCTCACGCAGCAGGTTCAGGTTACCATGGAAGAGGGGTTGGGGGTGGGTGTCCCAGCTCAGGAAAGTTTCAGCTTCAGCTAGGGCACCCAAGAGCAGCGTAGGATAGCGGTTGAGGTATAGAACCAACTCCGCTGGGGACAGATAGGCCCTGCTGGGGGGAGGAAAAAAAGTGGGGGAGGACAAACGGTAGTAGGCTTGTTCGGCCTCGGCAAAGCGAGCATGCAACGCATCGAAGATGGCTCCTTCCTCAAAAAGTACAAGAAGCGCTTGAGGGGACAAGTGTTCAAAAAGGGTTTCGGTGGGTGTTTCGGGAGTGAGGTGCGAGAGGTTGGGAGCAAGGTAGGCCGTGGTTAGTCGGCTAATAGAGCGTTGGGTACGGGGATCAAATTCGCGAATGGAGTCGATTTCATCCCCAAAAAACTCCAGCCGCAGGGGGTGGGTGCCGGTGAAAGGATATACATCCAGAATGCCGCCCCGGAGGGCCACTTCTCCAGGGGCTTCAACGAACTCGACGCGTTCAAAGCCCTGAGCGATGAGGCGACCAAGCAGCTCATTAGGATCGATAGCCATTCCACTACTGAGCACAAGCGTTTCCTGGCGTACCCGATCCGGAGCGGGTACGCGCTCAGCAATTGCTTCGGCGCTGGTAACAAGCAAGCCATTAAACCCTTCGGCCAGACGGCGTAGCACGTCAGTGCGCTCCATAAGCGGCGCAGGATCGGGAATTTGCTCCGCATCGTAGGGTTTCTGGCCGGTAGCCGGGAAGCGTAGCAGTCGGTCTGAGACGCCCAGCAGTTGTTCCAAGTCGCTGAAAAGATAAGCGGCTTGCTCTTCGTCGGGTGTTAAGCAAAGAAGAGGGGAGGGCAGGTGTCGACTTAGGTCGTAGAGCACAAACGCGGGCAATGAGCCAGCCAGCCCGCGCAAATGAAGGCGGGTTGATGCGGCCAAGTGTTCTAGGTGCACATGCAGTGGCTCAAAAACGCCCGCTGCTTCTAGGCAGTGGTACAGATCCGTTAGTTTCACGGGTAGCAGTGATCGTGTCCCCAAACGCAGAAAGCTTGGTTTTTAGGGATCGTTAACGGGTGCGGCCCTAAAAACGAGCAAGCTGAGATTCGGTTCGCACTGGTGTTTCACGTGAAACATCAAGGGGGTTGTCTCCTCTCACATCGGATGTTTCACGTGAAACACTAAGCCGGTGGCGGACCTTCTCCTGCAATTGCGGCCCGAACAAATCCGCCTGCCTGGGTTAGGCGTCGACGTGCTTCCTCCGCAGAAACATTGGCTAAGGCCATTACAATCGCTGTTTTTACATGGCCGCCGGCTTCTTGGAGCAATTGAGAAGCAGCTTCATAATCCAGACCCGTGACCGTCATGACCGTACGTTTGGCGCGCTCTACTAATTTTTGGTTGGTCAACTGCAAGTCGACCATCATGTTTTCGTAGACCTTACCCAGCCGAATCATGGCCGCTGTGGAAAGCATATTGAGCACCAACTTTTGCGCCGTACCGCTTTTCATACGGGTTGAACCCATGATAACCTCAGGTCCTACCACCGGACAAATGGCGACATCGACTTCCAACTTTAATTCTTCTCGCGGGGTACAGGTAATAAAGATCGTACGACAACCGATCTGACGGGCATAACGGATAGCCCCTACCACATAAGGCGTACGACGGCTGGCCGCTAAGCCGCAAACCACATCTTTAGCCGTAACGCCTGCCTGCTCAAGGTCGCGTGCGCCATCAGTTTCTCGATCTTCAGCCCCCTCTTGAGCTCGAAAAATGGCAGGTGGACCGCCAGCAATGAGGCCTTGCACCATTTCGGGCGGTGTGCCAAAAGTAGGAGGACATTCGGCCGCATCCAGGATCCCCAGCCGGCCGCTTGTCCCAGCACCAATGTAAAATAGCCGGCCACCCTGCTGAAAAGCCTCGACGATCAGGTGCACCGCCTGTTCGATATAGGGAATTTCGCGGCGAACCGCTATCGGAACGAGGTGGTCTTCGGTATTGATGATTTCTAAAATTTCCCGAACAGGGGCTGTATCGATTCGACGTGAATGCGGATTGCGCTGTTCGGTGGTTAGGCTTTGGAGTTCCTCAAACAAAGGAGGACGTTTCATTGCAGCCGTTGGGTTGTGTAGTGTCGTCTCCATATCCACAAGATGCTCAGCCCAACCCCAACTAAAAGTAGAAGGATCCAGAATCCAAAGTAAAACCGAGATGCCCTGTGAGAAGGAAGAAACGTAAGGACATGGTTTTTCCCAAAAAGTACAGGGGAAGCCCAGTAAAAAGGACTCTGGTATTCCGACGGTGCGGTAGCTAAAAAATCTATTCGGGCCTGGCGCAGCGCCTGATCTAACGGCAGCCCTTCCTGTAAACGGGTATAGAAACGATCGATGAGCCAAGCCATTCTCTGATCCTCAACCAACCAAAGGGTGGCTACTACGCTCGAGGCCCCGCTGGCCTGAAAAGCATATTGAAGACCTTCCAACCCTTCATTGGGAAGCACGCGTCCGCGGGCGGTATTGCATCCACTGAGCACCACAAGGGCAGCTGCAAGCGGCCTGCGAATCAGTTCATGCAAGAAAAGAATACCGTCCTCCTGCGCTTGGGGAGCAGGATAAAGGAGAAAGGCATGATAGGCTGAGGCAGTAGGATGCAGCAAAACATGTGAGGCAATATGCAATATCTGGCTGCGGGGTGCCAGCTGTCGGAAGCGGGCTTCGGTGGCCTCTTCTTCTTGAAAGACCTGTGCAGCCGGAAACCGCTGACGCAAACGCCTTAACTCGCGGTTTATCTCGGGCAAATCTGGAAGCGTGTGGTAAGCATAGAAAACCGGAAGCAGCGTGGTCAGCCTAGAGTCTTTGGCAAAACGCGACCGTCCAAAGGCCATAATGGCCGAAGGCATAACCGCTGCTGGGGTAAGCTCCATGAAAAGGCTAGCGTTTAGGGAAATGGAGATAGGATGGCGATGCATTAAATAGAGGGCTTGGGCATAAGCGTATGCCCCTGGGGTCTCCACAACCAAGGCATCAAAAGGAACTTGAAAAAGAATGCCATCGGGGATTATGCGTAGCCGCGTGCCAGGAGGAATATAGGCTGCTGCAGGCGCAACGAGGTAGTGATAGAGTTGCTGCAGGGCATAAAGATTAAAGTAGCGGTGTTCCGGAGCGTTTGTCGTAGCCGTTGTGCTCAATGTTGGAGAGACGCGATGCAGCAAGGCTTCTAAGCTGTCCGAAGAAATTTTAAGAGGGAAAAAACGCAGGGTATCTGGGGTAACCAGAAAGACCCCTGCTAAGGGATCTTCGAGAATATAGGATAACACGACTGAACGTTCTGCTGCCAAATAGCGCTGCAGTTGGGTTAAGGATAGGGGTTGCGGTGCAGGTGGAAACCCAATGAGATCCCGCAATTCTTTTTCTAAAAGAATCTGGGTGCGCCAAAGTGCTGCACGCGCTTCGGGGGACAAAGCAGGATCGCTCAAGCGATTGAGGGTGGCGCTAAGCGTTGCTAGCAGGCTATCTTGCAGACGACGCTTTGCAGGTGACAATTCCCGCAGTTGTAAAGCTGCCTGACGATGCGCTTGTAAGTTTAGAGCACGGCTGGCTTCTAACCAGTAGAAGGCTTCCTGGGTACGCCGCTGGCGCAGGAGTACACGTGCCAACAGCCGATAGGGTTGGTACCAATCTGCTTGGGGAAGACGAGCCCATTCGGTTGTGCGCAGGGCCGAAAGGTAGGTCTGCGAAAGCCGAATGGCGCGGCGATAGAACGCTTCAGCTTGCTGCAGCTGGCCTTGAGCTTCGTAGAAGCGCCCAATTTCCACCATAAGCTCTCTGCGGTAATCATCATGGCGAGCATCCTGCTGACGTCGTAACGCTTCCTGAAACGAAGCCTCAGCTTCCGCGATACGTCCGGCTTGGGCTAGAACCTGAGCACGGCGAAAGGCCCATAAAAAATGCCAGTGATCCTCATGGGAGGAAGTGCTAAGGTATTTAAGGCTATCCAACAGGTGTAAGGCCGCTCTAGGATATCCTAATTGGCTTTCAATCAATACCTGATTAAAACCAGTCATAAGCGCCAGGCTTTGGCGCGTTAGGGCCGCCGGGTAATGCAGTTGGGCTAAAGTGCGTAGTACCTCTGCATTGAGCTGCCGGGCCTGCTGCAAGCTTTCCTGTGGGGAGCGACCTGCAATCGTGGGATAGTCCATAAAAAGGCTTGCCAGGTTACTCATGATAACCAGGCGCGTCCAAAGTCGCAGCGAGTCTTGGGGTACAATGCGATGCCATTCGCGCAAAGCCTGCTGGTAGTAGGTGTAGGCCGCATCGTAGGCCCGCATGCGCTGCAAAATGGTCCCAATGTCGGCTAACCGCAACGCCCGTATGCGTGGGTTTTGGGCAGGCACGTGCCGCAGCGCAGAATCAAAATCGGAAACTGAAGCGGGTAAATCCCCGCGTAAGTACTGAATGTACCCGCGCCATCGATACATTTGGTAGAAAAGCATCGAATCGGCTTGTCGAGCAAAACGCACAAGAAACGAATCGATTACCATAAGGGCCTCTGTGTACCGGCCTAAAACACTTAAATAGCTCAGTTCTTGGTCATACAAAGTCACCTGCTGAGGAAACGTTAGACTCTCGCACTTCCGATAGGCACGAATCAGGTGTACCGCGTGGAGACGGAGCGTTTCTGGAGCCGCACGGGCATCTTCAGGCAAGGCCGCAACAGCCTTCCGTAAAGAATCGCAAGAAACGCTTGGATTCATCCAAAGGGTTAAAATGACAAAGCTAAACGCTAAGACACCCCATGACGTATCACAAAATTTATGGTCAAATCTAAGTCAAAAGAAGGCCGTTGCAGTATGTGCGAGAAAGCGTGTATCTTTAAAAAAAAAATTAGAATGGATGCGGTCAAATGCCCATGAGACTGAACAAATTGGTTCTGTGGCAACAGACGATCGAAGAAGAAGAAAAAGAAGAACAAGGCGGAGGAGGGAACGATCCTCAGAATCCTAAAGACCCCAAGTAGGAACGAATAGCCCGGGTTTCCGTGTCTACAGACATCTTTTGAATCGAGTCCCGGGCTATGAGGCTTCGATCGCTCTGTTTACGAAACTTTCGGGCGCATCAAGAGACTGTGGTGTCTTTTGCGCCGCAGGTTAATCTTATCGTTGGTCCGAATGGGGCCGGGAAGACGAATCTGCTGGAGGCCATTCATTATCTTTGCCTTGGCAAAAGCTTTCTGGCTCCGCAGGATGCCTATGCGTTGCGACAGGGAGCCCCATTTTTTGAACTGGAAGGACAGTTCTGTGGGACTCGGCGTCCAGAGCTAACGGTGCGTTTGGTCTACGTACGTGAGGAAGGGAAGCGGGTTTTTGTCAATGGGGCTCCACTGGAGCGCCTGGCAGACCTGGTTGGCTTGTTACCGGTAGTGATTCTTTCGCCTGCGGATCAAGCCTTAACAGCGGGTCCACCAGAAGAGCGGCGGCGCTTTGTCGACAACTTGCTCAGCCAGGCCTATCCGGCTTACTTGAAGGACCTGTTGCACTACCGCAGGGCGCTCCAGCAACGCAACGAATTGCTTGCCCGCTTGCGCCGGCAGCCCCAAGCCATACCGCCTGCCCTTCTGGATTCTTGGCAGGAAGAACTCGTATTGCTGGGCAGCCGACTTATTCACCGGCGTCTGCGCTGGGTGCAGGAGTTTGCCCAATTCCTGACAGAAGCCCATGCTTATCTGGGGTTAACGGCCGAAGTCCCACGTATTGAATATGTGACGGTCGCTTCGTTGGACGCAGAGGCCGATTTGGCGGATATCTGCTGTGCCTTCCGAGATCGGCTTGAGCGTCTTGCTCGTCGTGAACGGGAGCAGGGGCGTACGCTGGCCGGCCCCCATCGGGATGAGTTGCTTTTGCGGCTTAATGGCATGGAAATTCGCCGCTATGCCTCACAAGGTCAGCATCGTATGATGGGATTGGCTCTAAAACTGGCGCAGTTTCTTTATTTGCGAGCCCGCTTGGAGGAAATGCCGCTGTTGTTGCTCGACGATGTATTCGATGGACTAGATCCTTATCGCACCCACCGTATCTTAAAACTTTTGCAGCAAGAGGAGGTAATTGGGCAAAGCTTCTTGACAGCGGTGCGCACCGAGTTGTTCAAGGAGGCTATAGATTTTGCCACCTCGGTGCATCGCCTCATTCGTGTAGAGCAAGGACGTGTGGTGGAAACCACTATAGCACCATCTGCTCTATAAGTTAAAAATCAAACGCGGATCTTACAATGCGTGCAACCGCATTGACTTGCTTGCTTGTTTTAGGTGCTTTGCTTGTTATAGAAGGGTGTGCCGTTTCGACTAATCCGGTAAGCGGCCGCCGTCGGCTTTATGGTTATTCCTGGAGTGAGGAGCGTCGCATTGGCCAGGAAGCCGACCGCCAGATTGTTGCCCAGTATGGGGTTTACGACGATCCTAAGCTAGCGGCTTATGTGGATAGCTTAGGACAGGTAATCTTGCAGCATAGCCATTTGCGCCGGCCCGAAACCCCTGCAGAGTTTCGAAATACGCCCTTTGTGTTTCGCGTACTGGATAGTCCAATCGTAAACGCTTTTGCGCTTCCAGGGGGATATATTTACGTGACGCGAGGCTTGCTGGCGCATGTGAACAATGAGGCGCAGCTGGCTGTAGTGCTGGGGCATGAAATTGCTCACGTAGCCGCACGCCATGCTTCGCAACGGGCTTTTGAGCTGCAGCTTGGACAAGTTGCGCTGCTGGGTGGAGCCGTAGTGGGGCAAGAAGTACTGGGATTGCCCGGAGGCCATGTGCTGCAGTTAGGAGGGGCTGTCGCCCAGCTTCTGTTTTTAAAATACAGCCGCGACGACGAGCGCGAGTCGGATCGCTTAGGCGTAGAATATGCGGCCCGGGCAGGATATGATGCGGCCGAAGCGGCCGCCTTCTTTACTTCGCTCAAGCGACTTAGCGAGCAAGCAGGGGCTACCTTGCCCTCGTTTCTTTCTACCCATCCCGATCCTGGGGAACGAGAACAAACGATCCGGGCGCTTGCGGCCCATTGGCGGACAGCGCTTCCAACGGCAATGGATCGCGTGTTACAGGAGCCTTATTATAGGCGCATCGAAGGCCTCGTTTTAGGCGAAGATCCCCGACAAGGCTACGTAGATGGCCAAAGCTTCTATCATCCTACACTGCGCTTCTGGTTTCCTGTGCCAGCGGGCTATCATGTGATAAACCAACCAACACAAGTGATTCTGGCTCAAGACAAGCAGGAGGCAGTGCTGGTGCTTACACTGGCTTCAGCAACATCTGCTGCTGCAGCAGCGCAAAGCTGGCAAGGCCAACAGGGGCTTACGATAATCGATCAGGGAAGTGAGCGGATCAATGGATTAGCTGCAGTCTATGTGGTAGCCGAGGGGAAAACTGCTGACGGACAGCTTGTGCGGGTGCTACGATACTTTATTGAACACGAAGGTCGGGTTTACAGCTTTGCGGGCTATGCCTTGCGGGAGCAGTACGCGCGCCATCAACCCACATTTTTGCAAACCATCCGCGGATTTGCACCACTGCGCGATTCAGCACGGCTGAACGTGCAGCCTATTCGTTTGCAGGTCCTGCGCGCTGCACGTTCAGCACCTTTCCGGGCGCTGCTTTTAGACTTGCCCAAGGGGTTTACGCCGGAAGCTGTGGCCCTCTTAAACCAAGTAACCCTGGATGCCCCGATTCCAGCCGGTACACCGCTTAAGCTCCCTCGCCCATAGCCAGAGGGTCTATAAGGGCTCGCTTGAGGGTGGAATCAGCGTGGCTTCGCCACCTACGGCTATTTTCCCCTCCAGATAAATGTACACCTTGGCTCGGATATGCCGGTGTTTTTCAATTTTTTCGGCAATTTTAACTTCGACGGTGATTTCCGAGTCAACGGGCACCGGTCGTAGAAAACGGCACGACAGGGCTACGGCAATGCTTCCATGGCCGGGGAAGTCTCGCCCCAAGACCTTAGAGATAATGCCGAGCAGCAGCACGCCATGCACAATAGGGCGTCCAAAACGGGTTTTTTGGGCATACTCAGGGTCCAGATGAATCGGATTATCGTCGCCGGTTAGCTCGGCAAAAGCACGGACATCTTCAGCTGTGATGCGTCGTGTGGCGGTAAAGCGGTCGCCAACCTGAAGCAGTTCGTAGGTGTACATAGCGTAGTTGGAAGCTACTAGGGTAAGAGAATTAATTAACAAACGCGATCTGAAAAACAAAACCCATCTCCCAACGCTTCATTTTTTCCGCAAGGAACGGAGCCTTGGGGTCTGCGTGTGCATACGCTAAACCAAAAGCGCGTTTCGCAATGGGACAGGCATCATTCTGGCCTCGAGTCAGTTGCCTTATGGTGACCGCGGATCGGCCGCATTTGGTCCGACGCGCCATACGGGCTTATCTCCAGCAGACCTATCCGAATCGAGAGTTGGTCGTGCTGGACAACGGCCAAAAACCTCTAGACGAAAACCTACTGGCCGACGTTCCGGCCAACGAGCTGGTCTATGTGCGTCAGGAGCCCAAGCCGGATCGCGTTATCGGTACTTTACGTAACCAAGCCCTGGAATTGGCTCAAGGAGAATACATCGCACCCCAATGGGATGACGACGACTGGTCGCACCCCGAACGCTTAATGCGGCAAATGCAAATTCTTCTTAATGGAGACTACGATGCCTGTGCCCTGGCTGGTACGCTAATGCATGTGAATCATCCCATCTATTTTTTCCATCCCTTCCTGGGATTACTCCGGCATGGCGTTCCACCAACGCTGGTACATCGTCGTGACGCGCAAATTCGCTATCCAGAGTTGCGTCGTACCAGCGATACTCACTACCTCGAAACATGGCGCACTACGCGTCGCTACGTCCTACTTCCCGCCTCGGAGTCCTACCTTTATTTGCGTTATTTCCACGGTGAAAACCTGTGGGAGCAGGATCACTTTCTACGGCGCATGCGCAATACCCCAAAAGATTTTCTGGCCTATCTCTGGTACCGATATGTGCGTGGCAATGAGTTTGCCCATCCGCGTTTCCGCCTTGACGCCCAAAGCCGCGCAGCCTTTACGATCTATTTAATGGATTCGGTGGAGACCGGTGTGTTTGCCCCGGAAGTGCTTCAAATAGGTTTATGACACCTTTGGTAGAAAGAGCGAAGCAGTTTCTTCAAGGCTTGCCAAGCCAAAAGGCGGTCGAGCCATTTATCCAGCGGCAAAGCCAGCAGGAGTAAGACGGCTGCGGCAAAATGAAAAGAAATCTGTAGTACGGCGTAGATTCCCGCGTGCAGCACGAAGAGGGCAAATAATACCGGACGTCGAAAGGCTCTCCACCATAGGGCAATCGCGCATAGTTCTGTGGCCAGCGCTCCACCTAGCAAAAGCGTTGCCCATGCTGGCTGCATAAGTACCCAGTGTTGCAAAAAGTTAATTGATAGACTGCCCGTTAGGGCCAGGCTGTCCACCATTTTCTCATAGGTCCAAAGCTGGAGATGAAGGCCATTGACCCATGCTGGACCAGTAGCGACCAGCTTGCTTATGCCAGCTAGCGTGTAACTTAGGCCAATGAAAAAGTAAGCAAATCCAAGGGCAGCACGGCGATAGGCGTACGCATCTCGAAAGAGCAGGGCGCTTATCCCGAAGCTGAGCAGCATGAGGCCTAACAAATGCGCTCCGTGTGGCGTTTTGCCCAAAGAAAAACGCGCAGCATAAAGCAAGTGAAGGAGTAGCAAGGCCATCAAGTAGGCTGGACGCCACCGGCGCCCCAAGCCTAAGGCAAAAAGCCCACCCAGCACTACGACAAGCCAACGTCCTGCGGCAGTCATCCAGGATAGGTCAACGTAAAGGCCCAGACCTGTGGGTTGGAGTGGTGCTTCAAGGCTTGATAGAAAAGTGGCCCATTCCCAGGCATGCCAAAGGAGGCTGCTGACAACAAACAGCTCAAAAAGCCGGAAAAATAGGCGTTCTCCGGAGGTTTCTGGGCGCTCGAAGTCAAAGAGGTCTGGCCATCCCGGTTTCATGGTTGGCGTTGGGGATTCCAGATGACGGTATCACCATGTAGCAAAAGCAGGGGCGTAAAGGTCACTTGTACGTCGCCTTCGGAGAGCTTCCCCTGGGCCTGGAGTACCAGAAGACGTCGGTTTTCAAAGTACGTGCGTTCCCAAAGGCGTAGGGTTGCTAAGTGCATGCTGTCCTGGGCCCTAAGAACCAAAGGGGTTAGGTCAAGGGGAGTTATACCGGTCGGTTTCAGGGCAAACGCTTGTCCGGGAAGGGTGGTCCAGCCTTCAATGGGATTCCAGCTCAGACTGTCAGTTTCGGTGAGCTCTCGGACCACAATGCGCGTCCAAGGCTTACCCGCCTGAGAAAACATGGGAAACACACTCATCGGCCAAAACTCCCCGGTATGGGTAGCAACCAGTAGGGCGTAAAGGCCTACCCAAAGTGCCAGGCCACGAAAGGCACGTCGGTACAAGAAAGCTGTAGGAACAGGAAAATGGATTTTCTTCAGTCGCCGTACGCCGGCCTGTAAGGCCAGCACAAGTACAACCCCAAAGCCAAGGGCGTTGGTGAGTACCTCAAGCAAGGAGAGATCTGAATGAAAAGTAGCTAGACGATCAATCCTACGAAGGGGAGAGCCCCAAAAGTAAAACAATGCGGTTAGGATCGGTAACAGGGGAAGAACAGGCACCCGGACACGAATGGAGAAGCGGGATTTCAGCCAGGCGGCTACGGCGTTCCAGTTTAAAAAGGCGGCATAAACGATCAGGTTTTGTACGAATGTAATGTTCAACAGCAAAGCCGTGCTCAGGTGAAAGCCTACCATCCCCGCTAAAAACAGGCGAAAGGCGCGTGGGACGAATGCAGCCGGTAGAAAGCCCAGCTCTAAAAATACCGTTCCCCAGTCAAGCAACTCCCAAAGTCCTACTGGCCAGGGATATGTAACCAGCTCAGCAAGCAAGTCTTGTCGGCCTACAATGAAATACTGTTTTAGCCAGTGTCCTTGTGTGGCTTGGGTAGTTGGATCGAGCCAGCCTCCTATTAGTTTGGTGAAGCCTGCTGTAAACAGGGCAAAGCCCACAAGCAAGGCCAAAAGGGCTAAAGGCCAGCTGGCCACTTCAGGGCGCGTGCGACCTTGCCGTGCATCCAGCGACCAAGCGGCGCCCCAGTTGGTAAAGCTCATGAGCCAGGGCAACAGCACAAATAGCAGCACGTGGTTGATCTTTCCTGCTGAAAACAAAAAGCCAAAACCGATCAGAAAAAGTGTGCCGATAAGCCAGGAGGCCAGCTGGGTTCGATAGCCCAAAAGTAATGCCACCAGACTTAAATCGAGAGCAACGTGCAGGCTGTTGAAAAACCAGCTCGGCGGAAAGCCGCCCAAAAGCTGCATAGGGCCAGGAGGCGGCAAGAAAAAGCTGTCTGGCAGCTCGGCCAGTGGTCGAAAGTTGAAATATGCACTATGGCCGGGATCCAGGATAAGGAGTACAAACAGCGCGTAGGCGATCCGGTATACGGCCAGTCCGTATGCAGTGACCGGAAAACCCTCGAAAAGCCAAAGGTCTATACGCTTGGGGTTCATTGCCAGGAGAGCGACAGCGTGTCAAGGGGTGAGCTTTGAAGAGTAGGAAAAGCGTTCGGCTTATAGCGTATCTCTTCCCAGACGATGTCTACCCGTACCGGGGTTGCCCCTGTGAGGGCCTGCAGTCGGCTTTGCAGCCAGCTTGATGCATCCGGATTACGCACCCGCTCTGTTGCTGGCGTACCACTGAGGCTAGCAGGCTGAAAGAACGCTGCCAGCATAGCTTGGTGATGTGAGTAAGGCAAAGGAGCCAGTACGGTATCTGCCGACAAACGCTTCGAAGTCCCGTCGGCGTAGTGGGCAATGAAAGTAACCTTGGGGGCGAGCAGGGGAGCGTGGCCATCCCAGGTTGCTTTAAAGCCAGGCATAACCAGAGCAGGCCAGGGTTCGCGGCCGCTTAGAAATTGCACAAGACCTGCAATGGCGTATTGTAAGGGGAGTAAAATCAAAAGTCCCAGCAATAGCCGGCGGATGGTTATGGGATGTATGGACGGCATAAGGCATCGTCGTATACGGCTTCGACGTCCTGCACCATACGCTCCAGGCTGTGCAGATGCTCGACGACGGCGCGTCCGGTTTGGCTGAGGCGTATCACCAGGTCAGGCGTTTCCATTAGTTGAACAATAGCCCTCGCTAACGCCTGGCTATCGCGTTCCGGGACCAAAAGGCCTGTGGTTTCATGCTGCACCAGTTCTGGAATACCTGCATGCTGGGTGGCGACAACCGGAATGCCACAGGCCAGTCCCTCAATAAGCACATTAGGCAATCCTTCCTGGTCACCGTCTGCAGCAGTTTGGCTGGGGACCAACAGGATGTCGTGCGAGTAGTACGCTGCGCGAACCTGTTCGTTTGTAACCTCACCGTGAAATATCACCCGATCGGCTATGCCTAACCGCTGGGCTGCTGCTTGCAGGCTGCTGCGCAGCGGACCTTCTCCGAAACAGCTTAGGCTGACCTCATATCCTAAAGCATAAAGTCGGGCTACGGCCTCAAGGGCTATCCTATGGCCTTTTTTTTCAACAAGTCGTCCTACTAAAAGTAATCGGGGGCCTGCTCGGTAGCGCGCCTGAAAAGGGAACTGACGCAAGTCAAGACCAAAACGTACAACTGTGATGCGGTCTTCCGGAAAGCCGAGCGCTTGGAGTTGGCGTTTCATGGCCTCGGTCGCCGCGATGAAGCGTGTACCTTTTTGGGCCAGCCGTCGATAGCGGCGTTGCCAGCCCGGGGTATCAGGCAAGCGAGAGACGTCGTGTCCATAAAAGCTCACCACGAGCGGCAGTCCAGTTTTCTGCGCTAGTCCAATGAGTCGATAGCCATCTAAACCAAAATGGGCGTGCACCACAGCGGGTTGTAATCGGCGACAAAGGTCGTAGAGAAAGCGGGGTGTACAGTTGAGTTGCTTAAGCCAGCGATCACGCCAGGCCCGCCAGCCTGAGGGGGTATAGACGGGAAGGTTTTCGATATAATGCTTAGGGGAAAGCGTAGCTACAATGGGATCGTAACGTTGAAGGTGGCGTACCAGACGGTCAATAAACGTTTCCGAGCGGTTGAGGTAGATTGACTTGAAGTGGAGAACCCGAGGGAGCATACTATTGGCGCATTTTTAGGTGCTATCCTAGCAGACGTATGCACATCAACCGTTGTGTTTTAGCGAAGATTCGGTGGCATGTGGGGCTATGGGTGCTAGGCGGGTTTGGCTTGATGCCCGTGCAAGCCCAGGAGTTTTCCCCGTTTAGGGTGGAAGCTGAAGCTGGTATGTTGGCTGCTTCAACCGCGCGACAGCCTTTTTGGTTGGTAGCCAACCAATGGGGGCGGTTTGATGCGCGATCGGCCAATGGCTACCTGGTGTTGGGTGGAGCGTGGACGCAGCAGCCGCGGCGTTGGCTAAGCTACCAGTTGGCCGGAGAAGTGCTCGCACGCAGTGCGCGCGATCCTTCGTTGCATGCCGTTGAGGCTTATGCGCAGCTACGTGTAGGTTTTTTAGAGGCTTATGTGGGGCGTCAGCGTGAAACACTTGGGACGGTCGATACGCTGCTTTCTTCGGGTTCGTTGGTGCAAAGCGCGAATGCTACGCCGATTCCCAAGGTTGCTCTACGAACGGTAGGCTATACCGCAGTGCCTGGAACGCGCGGCTGGGTGCAGTTTCATGGCTACTGGGCGCATGGTTGGATGCGCGACTTTCGACAAATTAAAAACACCTATTTGCATCAGAAATACCTCTATGTGCGCATAGGGTCTCCCCAATGGCGCATCTATGCTGGGCTGTTGCATGATGCCTTTTGGGGAGGCACCTCGCGGAATCCGAATGTTGGTCGCCTGCCCCAGGGCTTAGAGGATTACTTTCGCACGTTCTTTGCCCTAAATGCAGGTGAGGGGGCCCCTTATGGCGAGCGGATTTATATTCAGGGAGATCACTTTGGGGTCTATGATTTTGGGTTCTCGCTTCACAGCAAGCGGTTTGACGTTTGGGTTTATCGGCACTTTTTGTATGAAGACCGTGACGGACTCAAGTTTAAAAATCCGCAAGATGGCCTTTTGGGGATATCCTTTCAGGATCGCCAGGGGAAGCTGGTCCGGCGGATGGTGTATGAGTTTCTTTATACCAAGCGCCAGAGCGGTCCAGAGGGGCCAGGACCTGGCCGAGGTGGCCCAGGCGGACGCGATAATTACTACAACCATTACCTTTATCGGACTGGCTGGACGCACTATGGTCGTACCGTAGGCTCACCGCTCCTGTTTGCCGCGGAAGACCGGCAGAAGCGCTTGAGCGAAGGCGTAGAGAACAACCGGGTTGTAGGTCATCACGTAGGGGTAATGGGGCAGTTTGGCCCTGTTTGGTCGTATCGCCTGCTGGCTACTTACACCCGCAACTACGGGACCTACAACGGGCGTGATGTGCTTCGGCAACCAGGCGCAACCTATCGTTTTGAGCCGCCGCCGAAGCAGTTTTCTGGACTGTTTGAGGTCATGTGGCAGGCTAAGAAGCATCCACTTGCCTTTTTAGCCGCAATAGGGGTGGATATAGGGGGGCTTTACCCAGACAACGTGGGGATGCGGTTAGGAGCGCGTTATCGGTTGCCGTAGCATTCGCTGCTGCTTTGTAGCAACATGCCACCGCTTTCGCCGTTAATCCCAGATGCTAAAACGATGAGGATAGCTGTTTATGCGAGCCCCGGAGCTTATACAACGGACAATCCGGTGGTTGCGTACCCCGAGAGGGAGGCGGGTTCAAAAAGCAGCTCGCGGGGCGTTTGTGGCCGGCGTGCTTGCTTGGCTGCTATACCAGCTCAGTCATATTGGCTGGCAGGAGGTCTATGCCAGCTTGCCGCGTACGCCGTGGTTTTACGTACTTTGGCTGGCATTGTATTTTTTGCTGCCCGCTACTGAAGCGGGCATTTATCGCGTACTTTGGCACATTCGCTGGCGACAAATTTTCCCTGTTTTGGTTCGCAAGCGGGTGCTAAATACGGATGTGCTGGGCTACTCTGGGGAAGTATACCTGTACTTATGGGCGCGCCGCCACACTGCCCAGCTGGATGGGCACCTGCTGCGCACCATTAAAGACAACACCATCCTTTCTTCGGTGGCTTCGACCCTGGCGGTAATTTTACTGGTAGCTGGGGTACTTCTGAGCGGGCAATTTGCCTTGGTTGAGTTATTCGGGGCAACGGCTGATCCGCTTTATGTAGCTGCTGGCAGCGTGGCAGTAGGAACCCTGGGTATTCTGGGCATACGGTTTCGGAGAGCCATTTTTCATTTGCCGGAGTATTGGGTGGTGACGCTTTTGGGCGTTCATATGCTGCGGTTTTTTGTGATGTACGTCCTTCAAGTGCTTCAGTGGTGGGTTGTGGTACCAGAGGCGCCATTTCGCGTATGGGCTACTATTCTGGTCGTAGGGACAGTGACCAACCGCATTCCTTTTCTTCCTGCTACTGATCTGTTAGCTGTTGGGGCCGTGCTGGGCATGACTTCGCTCTTTGAAGCCTCTGCAGCTGCAATTGCCGGCATGCTTGTTGTCCGTAGTGTGCTGGATCGAGGACTGAATGCCGTACTCTTTGCCCTGACAACCTGGCTTGAGCGGCGGCAATCAGACCCTGAAGGACCGGCTGCGCAAACGTTTTCTTCAGCAACGTCTTTGGAATGAAATGGGGCGACGGTTTGCGTTTTTTCTGATTCTTGGCGTGATGCTTCAAGGGCTGGCCCCTTTGCCGGTGCCAGAGCCGCAACGGGTAAGTATTGAGGACTTTGAGCGCTATCCTGTAGGTGCCTATCCCGATCGATGGCGCTTTCTGACGAGTAATCGGGAGTTTTTGCCACTTTCGGCCATAATGCAGGAGCGAAAAGAATGCCGGGTTCGGCAAGAAGCACAAAATAAATTTTTGCGCTGCATTACGCGGGGTGAGGCGCTGCGCATTACGCTGGCTAACCGTGCGGACTTTGGACTTGATTGGGATCTGCGGCAGCATTCCCGGTTGCGTTGGCGCTGGCGGGCTGAGCACCTGCCTGCTGGTGCCCGTGAAGATAGCCGCCGCTGGAATGATAGTGGCGGAGCCGTTTACGTGACTTTTGGCACCGATTGGCTGGGTCGTCCCATTAGTATTAAGTATACCTATAGTGCGTTGTTGCCTGTTGAGACTACAGTAAATTACGGGGTTCTAAAGGTACTGGTGGTTAGTTCGGGCATCGAGGGCATAGGGTCCTGGGTGGTTGTAGAACGGGACGTGGTGGCTGATTATCGACGCCTGTTTGGGAAAGAGCCTCCAGCTCGACCACTTTCCCTTACCCTCTGGAGCGACTCGGACAATACAAAGGACTACGCAATCGTAGACTTTGATGATTTTGAACTGCTTCCGGCTATAGCAGCGGTTCGATAAACCCATGATAGAAGCTCTATTTCAGCGGCTAAGACCTGTAATCCGTACGGTAGTTCGGCATCCTGGACTGGTGCTGGGCTTGGCTTTCGCGCTGTCGGTAATTGGAGTGTTGCTGGTAATGCGGTTGCGTATTGATACCGATTTTGCCAAGCTTATTCCAAAGTCTTATCCCAGCGTTCAGGCACTGGAGCGCTTGCGCGAGGTGGTTGGGGGTGAGAGCACGGTTGATGTGGCGATTGTTAGCCCTTCGTTTGAAGCTAACCGACGTTTTGCTGAGGCCTTAATTCCACGGGCCTTGGCGCTTCAGGGTAAAGGTTATGCTGAACCCTATTTGGGGCGGGTCGAGTATCGTCGGGACACCGAATTTCTGCGCAAAAACGCGCTGTATTTTGCTACGAACGATGAACTGGATCGGTTAGCCCAATATCTGCAAGACAAGATCGAAGAAGCCCGGCTGCGGTTAAATCCTTTTTTCTTTGAGCTTGAGGATGAAGAGCCGGAAGATACTACAGCCGCTGCCTTGCAGGTAGTCTATGAAGAACTGGTGGGCAAGGAATATCCGATTTCGGACGATAGCACAACCTTGGTAGTGCGCTTTTATCCCACTCAGTCCCAGACGAACATTGGCTATATCGAAGACCTATACCGGGATTTAGAGCAGTTGGTAGTAGACCTGCAGCCTGCGCACTACCATCCCGAAATGCAGGTGGTGCTGGCGGGAAGATTGCTGCGTCAGTTGGTTGAAGTACGGGCAATTACCAACGATGTGTTTAGCTCGTTTGGGGCTGGGGTAACGGCAGTGCTGCTTATGGTAGTTTTGTACTTTAGCTACAAGTCGTATCGGGCGCGTGTAGGACGGCACTTTAACCGACGCCTATTGCTCTCGGAGCTGGGGCGTATGCCGGTGATGGCGGTGCTTATTGGGCTGCCGCTGCTGATGAGCCTTTCGTGGTCGTTTGGGCTGGCCTATATAGCGTTTAAGACGCTCAACTTGATGACTTCAACGCTAGGGCTGGTGCTATTTGGTTTGGGCATCGACTATGGCATTCACTTTTACGCACGCTATGCTGAAGAGCGGGCTGAGGGACGCTCGGTGGCCGAAGCGGCCGAAGTAACGTTTTTAAGCACAGGACAGGCAATTACAGTAGGGGCTTCGACCACAGCGGTTGCGCTTTACGTATTGATGCTGGCGGACTTCAAAGGTTTTAGCGAGTTTGGATTTATCGCCGGTAGCGGTATTCTGTTTGCCTTAGTGGCCATGCTCACCGTGATGCCGGCTTTATTGGTACTGGCCGAACGCTACCGGTTGCTCAACTTGGATGCTGATCATGCTGCGCCTGCACATCGGATAGCACCAGGACGGTTCCGCGGGGCACGTCCCATCTTGATCGGTAGCGTGACGGCTGTGGTCTTGGCGCTGGTTTTTCTACCGCGCGTTTCCTTTGAATGGGATTTTGGTAAGCTGGAGCCTCGGTATGCCGATTATGAGGCGCGGCAGGATTACGTGGAGCGGGTTTATCAAACCCACGGCCGACGCAATCCCGCTTATATTGTGGTGGACGATCCGGCAGAGGTGCCTGCTGTTGTGGCCGTGCTAAAGGAAAGAGCTGCTCAGGATACGCTCTCGCCTACAATTTTGGCCGTAGAAAGCCTCCAGGAACGCTTTCCCATTATGCCTGAAGCCCAACAGGTTAAACTGGCGCGCATTGCCCAGATCCGCAGCTTACTGGAGGATCCCTTCTTACGAACCGATACTTCCGCAGAAATGCAACGGTTACGTGAAGCGGCGCAAACGCAACGTCCCATTTCTATAGAAGAGGTTCCCGAGTTTCTTAAGGAGCGCTTTGCTTCTAAAACCGGTGAAGTAGGCAACTTTGTGCTGATTTATCCTTCGGTTCGTTTGGCCGATGGGCGCAATTCTATTGCGTTTGCTGAAGACGTAGGCCAAGTGGAAGTTAACGGTAAGGTGTATTATGCCGGGTCCACCTCACTGGTAGCAGCCGATATGCTTCGCTTAATGCTTCAAGAAGCGCCTTGGATGGTACTATTCACATTCACGGCTGTGGTAGTGCTGATGTGGCTTAACTTTCGAACGTTGCACTGGACGCTCTTGGCCCTTTTGCCGCTGGTGGTTGGTGTGCTCTGGATGCTTTTAGCAATGGAGCTTTTAGGCCTGAAGCTCAATTTCTATAATATGGTAGTGTTGCCGGCTGTTTTGGGGATAGGCAACGATGCTGGAGCGCATCTAGTGCATCGCTATCGAGAATGTGGGCTAGGCAGCATCCGCCAAGTGCTACGTTCTACAGGAGAGGCCGTAACCATGGCCTCGCTCACTACCATGATGGGCTTTGGCGGTCAGCTCCTAAGCTTTCATCCCGGCTTGCACTCGATTGGTGAGCTGGCTGTGGTGGGAATTGGAACAACGTTGCTGGCCGCCTTGCTTTTTTTACCTGCTTTGCTCCAATGGCTGGAGGATCGGACTGCGCGCGTTACGGCTATGTCCTCCGCGGCGGTTGCTGACAAATAGCCTGCAGGGTTTGTACATAGCGTTGGCCAATCTTTTCCCATGTAAAATGCTGCAGCACGTAGGTGCTGGCACGCTCCGATAAATCCTGAAGGGCTGTAGCGTTTTGCAGGTAGTGCAGAATCCAGCCTGCAAAGCCTTCGGCATCGCCACTTGCGATGAGATGGCCGTTTTGGCCTTCGGTAATCACATCTTGAATGCCATCCAGACGGGCAGCAAGGGCTGGCGTGCCGCACAGATTGGCTTCGAGCAGTACTACCCCGAAGCCTTCCAGATCTCCTGCAACCGGTATGTTAGGCATAATGAACAGATCTGAAGCTCGATAAAGTAGCTGGAGGAGGGTCTCGGAAACGCGACCGAGTCTGCGAACGCGCTGCTGCAGTCCTTGGCGAGCAATTGCGGTGTCAATGGCAGCTGCATCAGGTCCATCGCCAGCCAACCAATAGTGCACGCATTCGGGGAGGCGAGGTAAAACCGAATCCACAAACCAGGCAAAGCCTTTACGCCGGATCTGGCGCCCCACACTGCAAAGCAGTAAGGACCCTTCGGGTAGAGACAGACCCAAAGCTTGGCACAGCGCTGCACGAGCTTGCTGGCGATCGGGCAACTGGGTAAAACGGCTTGGATCGATACCATTAGGTACAATGTGCACCCGCTCTGGGGGCATGCCACGGTCAAGACAGGCCTGGGCAGTAGCCCGGCTAACGGGTAGCACGGCATCAAGCCGTTGCAATACGCGAGGCAGCACCAGGCGCTGATAAGCTGTTACCGGTAGCGTAACATCCCGACCGTGAGCAATTGCGGCTAAGCGTACAGTGTGCATTTGGGGGTGGCGACGTAGCACCGGCGCTACCGAAGCCGTCACCATCGACGAAAATAGCACCACGTCGATGCGATGCTGGGCAACGCAACGCGGAATTTGGGCAAGTAATTGGGCCAAAAAAGGCACAACGCGCACATGTGTCCATCGCCAGGAGGTACGAAGGACCAGGTGATGATAGACCATATCAGGATGGGCTTTCAGAACCGCGTCCAATTCTGTTGCTACGCGCTGCATGCCCCCAATATTGGCCAGGGGATTATCGGGGGGAGGGAAGGAGTGGGAAACGAATAACAGGCGTAGCGACGACGCCATGGCCTCCATTAAGCAGCTGAAGCCGAAGGCAAGAACTCAGGCAGGTTCGTTGCAGCACCGTCACCTGCTGAAATGACAGAGGCAGGAAGCAAGACCTCCAGATAATAGCCGTAGAGTCGGTCTAAAACGGCCTCCCAGTCGAAATGTTGAGCTCGTGCCAATGCACGCTGCCCCATGCGTTGGCGAAGTTCAGGGTCAAGAATCAGCCGTTCCAAATACACCACAAACTCCTCCACATGGCCAGGTTTAGCTAAAAAGCCCGTACGGCCGTGCTCGATCAGCATGTTGCTACCCGGTGCGTCGGCGCAGACAGCAGGCAGGCCCGAAGCCATTGCTTCAAGCGTTACATTGCCAAAGGTTTCTGTTTCACTGGGAAAGAAAAACACATCTGCTGAGGCGTAAGCTCGGGCCAGTGCTTTCCCTTCCAGGTACCCCGTAAAAATGGCTTCAGGCAAGCGCGCTTCCAACCGACTCCGCGCAGGGCCATCCCCCACAATGAGGCAGCGATGCGGCACCTGCCGCGCGCGCAACTGCTCGATCGTGTCGGCAAAAATTCCCAGCCCTTTTTCCCACACCAGGCGACCCACATAGGCCACGACAACCTCATCATCGGCAATATTGAGCACGTTACGTCGCCAAGATAGCGAGCGCTGGCCGGGGTGAAAAAGTTGCGTGTCTACACCGCGTTCCCACAAAAGTAAATTCTGCCCTAAGCCTTTGGCTTGCAGAATTTCCAGAATCGACGTAGAGGGCACGTAAATTTGGCGACACTGACGATAAAACCAACGTAAATAAGCCCATAACAGCTGTTCCGACCAGTTCAGGTGGTAGTACTTCAGGTAGGCATTAAAGTGGGTATGGTAGGAGGCTACCACCGGAATTTGCTTTCGCCGAGCCCACCAGAGCGCCTGAAAACCGAGGAAGTCGGGGGTTGCGATATGAATAAGGTCTGGCTCAAATGAAGCAAGCAGGCGGCGGTGGCGTGCAGTAAGCCCAAGACTGATGCGATACTCTGAGCGACCGGGTACCGGGATTGAAGGAACTGGTACCAACGTCCCCGCATGTCTCACCGGAGGGTTGGGAATGGTAGGTGCAAAAACCAATACCGAGACCCCACGGCGTTCAAGATAAGCGACCAGACGGTTTAGCGTGCGCGAAACTCCATCGGCAATATGGTTATAGGCCCCTGTAAACAGAGCAATGCGGGGCGCTATAAGGTTTACCTTAGCTGTCGCTTCTTTATAAGTGCGTGTTAAACGTGTAGACGTATAGGCCATGGAATGTTACAAGCCAAAATGTTTTCCAGGCTTTCCTTGAGGATGCCTGCATCCTTCTTGGTTTGGTTCTGTCGGACACCCAACGGAGCGCCCTTGCCGTAGATTCGCTAACTTCCCCTTCCACCCTGCCTATAATCGTAAATTCACCAGAAGCTCACTCTTTTTGGCAGAAGGGGCTTAAGAAAAGCCGCTGCACCAAGCGCAAAAGTAACAGGACGCTTTAGGAAAGGGGTTTGACAAGGTGCTGGGCAAATTGGCGGCGCAGTTTAGCCAGTTTGGGTGCGATTACGACTTGGCAGTAAGGCTGCCAGAGATGGCGCTGGTAGTAGCGATGGTGATAGGGCTCAGCGGGGTAAAAAGCCCCCAGTGGGACGACCTCCGTTACGATAGGGGCTTCGTATACTCCAGATGCCTCCAGCTCACGAAGAAAGGCTTTAGCCGTCTGCCGCTGCTGGTCGTTGTGATAGAGGATAATTGAGCGATACTGGGGACCTACGTCGCTACCCTGCCGATTGGGCGTGGTCGGATCATGAATGGCAAAGAAAACCGTTAGCAGATCCCGATAAGTGCATACCTTAGGATCGAAAGTGACCTGAACAACCTCAGCATGGCCAGTTGTACCAGTACAGACTTGTTCGTAGGTGGGATTGGGTACGTGTCCACCCGCATAGCCGGGCACGACGTCGGTTACACCACGCAGCTCTAGAAAGGCAGCTTCCAGGCACCAAAAGCACCCGCCTCCTAACGTGGCCTTTTCTCGCCATGATGTCATATTTCCCTTACGGACAACGAAGAGAGTTTTTTTCTATTAATCAAACCCATAAGGTGGCTTAATGATCTGGATACAGCTTTGAACGAGGCACGTCGGAAACACCGCCCCGTCTGGCTAATGTTCGTAGGCGATGGGTGTGCTGGCTGTGCTAAAATGGAAGCGATCACCTATCGTGATCCGCAAGTGCAGGTCGAGCTGACTGAGACGTCCGTGCTCTTGCGTCAGGATATCCAGCGCGATCGGCTGGTCCGTGTGCGTTATGCAGCAGTCTGGACGCCTTCTTTCTACGTGCTCGATGCGTGCGGTATGACGCACCACGCTGAGCTAGGCTATCTGCCGCCCGATGACCTGCTTCTGATGCTTCGACAGGGGCATGCTAAAGAGCTGGTTCCCCTTGGGCAGTACGCTGCGGCTATTGCGTTGCTGGAAGAGGCGCTGACGCTGTTTCCAGCACATCCGATGGGGGCGCAAGCGATACTTTGGTGGACAACGGCGCGTTATCTAAAATCTAGCGGCGATAGCCGACAATTCCGTGAAGATTGGGACGCCCTGCTTCGCCGCTATCCGCCCAGCCCAGAGGCGCACTGCTGGCTTTGGAACGACTTTCCAACAGAGGTATAATCCTTCTATCCCCAAAAGAATGGCTTACCACAAAAAGAATTATTGCAACTTTTCTTCAGTGCTAATCATTCTAACGCCTAAACCGGATAGAAAAAGTAGACTATGGCCATTCTTACCGTTCCCAGAGTGCTTCGAGAGAAACTGGGGGAGGAGGGTGCCGAAGCCCTTGTGGAGCTACTCAATACAATAGGGCATCAAGAGCGCGACAATCTATTGGTGCTGGTTGAAGAACGCTTTGCTCGTCGTGTCGGGGAAGAGTCGGCACACCTAAAAGGACACGTTTCAGAAGTAAAGTCAGTGTTGGAGGGGCAGATTCGGGAAGTGGAGGCGAAGCTAGAAAACCAGATTCGGGAGGTGGAGGCGAAGCTGGAGAAGCGAATCACAGAGGTGGAGGCGAAGCTAGAAAACCAGATTCGGGAGGTGGAGGCGAAGCTGGAGAAGCGAATCACAGAGGTGGAGGCGAAGCTGGAGAAGCGAATCACAGAGGTGGAGGCGAAGCTGGAGAAGCGAATCACAGAGGTGGAGGCAAAGCTGGAGAAGCGGGTTGGGGAATTGGAATCAAAATTTGAGGTACGGTTGGCTCAAGTCAGGGCTGATCTGATTCGGTGGATGTTCATTTTCTGGGCAGGGCAGATCGGTGTGCTTGTGGCCCTACTTGCCCTGTTTTTCCGGTTGCTACAGGGATAAACGCTCGCATGAAAAGACAAGGTCGTTTTATAGCACTTCGCGCAGGAAGCGGCCTGTATGGCTTTCCGGGTGCGCCGCAATCTGTTCGGGCGTGCCTTCAGCCACGATAAAGCCTCCTCGGTGGCCTCCTTCGGGTCCTAAATCGATTACCCAATCGGCACATTTAATTACGTCTAAGTTGTGCTCTACCACGATCACCGAATGGCCAGCGTCGACCAAGCGGTTTAGCGCTGCCAGCAGCTTGCGCACGTCGTCGAAGTGTAGTCCTGTAGTTGGCTCATCGAGAATGTACAGAACGCGTTCGCGGCTGGAGCTATCCAGATGGGCGGCCAATTTGATGCGCTGCGCTTCGCCGCCGGAGAGGGTAGTAGCTGGCTGCCCCAGCTTCAAATAGCCTAAGCCCACGTCGTGTAATACACGCAGGCGGTTGGCAATCTCGGGTACATCAGCAAAAAAGGCCAAAGCCTCGTCTACAGTCAGGTTGAGAATTTCGTGTACGTTTTTACCGTGGTAGCGAATCTCCAGCACGTCTTGCTTGTAGCGGGTTCCGTGGCAGGCTTCGCATTCTAAATAGAGATCGGCCAAAAACTGCATCTCGACGCGTATAAAACCTTCGCCTTGACACACCTCACAGCGGCCGCCGGGAACGTTAAACGAAAAGTATCCAGGCTTAAGGCCGCGTAGACGGGCCTGAGGTGTGGAAGCCAACAGTTCCCGAATTGCATCGAAGACTTTGGTATAGGTGGCCGGATTAGAACGCGGAGAGCGGCCAATGGGACTTTGGTCGACCATTTCGACACGGTCGATCAGATGGTGCCCGCGGATTGCATCATGCAGCCCTACCTTTGATTCGCCATAGTGCGTACCTTTAATACGGGCCAGGCCTTGGTAGAGCGTGTCGTGCACCAGCGTTGATTTGCCTGAACCCGAAACGCCGGTTACGCATACCAACAGACCTAAAGGAAAACGAACCGTTAGGCGTTTCAGATTGTGCTGGCGCGCATTTTCCACGATGACGGCATATTCCGGATTAACAGGGCGGCGTTGCGGGGGAACCTCGATGCGGCGCCGGCCGCTCAGGTAGGCCCCAGTCAGGGAGCGCTCTGCGCGCAGCAGCTCGTTGTAAGTTCCCTGGAAGACAATTTCACCCCCTAAATACCCACTGCCAGGTCCTAGGTCTACAATGTAATCAGCATGGCGAATGGTTGCCGCATCGTGTTCAACCACAATTACGGTATTGCCTAAGTCCCGTAAGCGCTCTAGGATTCGAATGAGTCGATCCGTATCGCGAGGGTGAAGGCCAATTGAGGGCTCGTCGAGTACATACAGTGCCCCTACAAGAGCTGATCCCAGCGAGGTAGCCAGGTGAATGCGTTGGGCTTCACCTCCCGAAAGCGTATGACTGAGCCGGTCGAGTGTGAGATAATCGAGCCCCACTTCATCTAAATAGCGCAACCGGCGGCGGATTTCTTCCAGCAGCTCGCCCGCTACCTGCTGCTCAAAGGGGGGCAGTACCAACGCATCGAAAAATTCTCGGGCTGCCCGAATCGTCATTTCACACACTTCCCCAATGTGCAACCCCCCTACTTTAACATACAGCGCCTCTTTGCGCAGCCGGTAGCCCTGGCACTCTGGGCAAGTCGTATAGCCCCGAAAGCGGGCATGAAAGATCCGGTAATGCGGCTTGTAGCTATGTTTTTCCAGAAAGCGGAAAAATCCATAAATGCCAATGTATTCTCCTTTCCCTTCCCAGATCAGGCGTTTTTCGTGTTCAGAAAGCAAGCGATAGGGTTTATCGATATCGATGCGCTCTTCGAGGGCAAGCCGCAGAAGCTGACGGTAATGCTGACTCCACTTTTCGGTACGAAAGGGTGCAATGGCGCCTTGGCGGATCGACAAATCTGGATTGGGAATAATCAAGTCTGGATCAAGGCCTGGTACACGTCCGAACCCCTGGCAGGTGGGACAAGCCCCAACCGGACTGTTGAACGAGAACAGCAACGGCGTAGGCTCTTCGAAGACCATACCGTCGCGCTCAAAGTGCTCGCTGAAAAAGAGCAGATCGGTGCTTGAATCGAAGCGTTCGCCGCTGCGCGGCACGCGTACAACCACACAACGACCCCCGCCTTCGCGAAAAGCTTGCTCGGCGGAGTCAGCAATGCGGGAGCGATTGGCTTCGTCGCCGGGGCGAATCACCAACCGGTCGATGAGCACCAGTAGCCGCTCGCGGGCGACACGCACGGCGGCTGGATTCTGGGTGCTTAAATCCAGGAGCTCCGGTTGCGCACCCTGCTGTGCTTGTTTTTCGGTAGGCAGGACCACCAGGCGCGAAAAGCCGCGCTCGCGTAGGGCTGTCAGCTCGTCGCTTAGAGAACGCTTTTTATGCTCCGGGCAGAAAAAGCATACAAAACATCGCGTGCCTTCAGGCAAACGTTCATGCAATGCTTGGGCAACCGTCGAGGGGGAATCGCGCCGCACTTCTTCTCCGCTAATAGGAGAATACGTACGTCCAATACGGGCATAAAGTAGCCGCAGGTAATCATAGATCTCGGTCTGGGTGGCAACTGTTGAGCGTGGGTTGCGGGAGCTAGCTTTTTGCTCAATCGCTATAGCTGGCGCCAGGCCTGTGATCAAGTCGGCATCAGGCGGGTCCATACGTTCTAAGAACTGACGGGCGTAGGCGGAAAGACTTTCCACATAACGCCGCTGGCCCTCAGCGTAAATGGTGTCGAAAGCCAGACTTGACTTTCCGGAGCCGCTGGGACCGGTGATGACAATGAGTTTGCGTTTAGGTAGGTCGAGATCAATGTTTTTTAGATTATGCTGGCGCAGGCCACGCAGTATGATGTGGGTGCGAGCCTTTTGGCGCAGTGCTTCCCCGGCTTCTTGCGTGGCAATCGAAGGTGCAAACTCCATCGTCTCTCGACGGATTATAACATGCTTTTCATTAACGCGCGTCAAGCCTAATGGATGCGTTGCATCCCGAGGACATGCTTCCGATCTTAATGCGCAAAAAAGCCAGCTTTACCCTATGGAGACCCTTCGCGTGATCGCGTGGCAGGAGCTGCCAGCTACAAAGCTTTCGGAGCAAATGACCCGGCGACTGCTCAGCGGCCAACAAGCTATGCTGAGCTGGTTTGAGTTTCAAGAGGGTGCTGTTGTCCCTTGGCATCAGCATGAAAACGAGCAGTTTACCTATGTGCTACAAGGCCTGCTGCGCCTGCGCATTGGGGTAAATCCTACACAAGAAGTGACCCTTGCCGCCGGTGAAGTGGTGTACATTCCTGCTAACGTTCCACACGAAGCTGAGGCGCTGGAAGCGACCGTCTCACTTGACGTATTTAGTCCGCCTCGTCAGGACTGGCTATCGGAGACTTAAAACATAAAGGCCGGCCTTGCTAGGCCGGCCTTTTAATTAAGGATTGCCCTATTAGCTTGCTGCCTCGGCCTGTTTAGCTTGGGGGGCATAAGTTTCCGCTATAACCCAAGCGGCTGCACCTAAAGCTGTATCCTTGAGAAAGTTCGACAGCCCGGCCATAATGCCTTGGTTGATCATGTTCGGCAGATGAATTGTCAACGCAAAAATAAACAGCAAAATGCCTAACAGTTGACAAGCTAGACGAGCCTGCTTGCCAGTCAAGATGGCAATGGCGGCAGCCAGTATAGCTAAACCCGTAACATATACCCAGAAAACCCCTCCTGGAATAGGAACTATCCCACTAAGCATAGATGCGTTGAAAAAGTGATTCAGTCCGAACACGATAAATACCAGACCATAAAGCAGACGGCCGATTTTGAGGGTCGAGAAATTCATGGCACGCTATGGTTTGGTGGGGGTGGCAAGAATGTCTTAAACATAAATTCACTGTCTTTTATAGTCAAGACTGAAGTATTGAAAGTGCATTACTGTGTTGCATTTCTTTGGGGAATCGGAAAACCCTCACAACGCGCAGTAGACTTATTGGGAACACAGAAAAAAGCAGGCATTTTTTGGATAGACACCCTATTCCTAGGAAGTTGTCATATTTAAAAAGACGGGTAGGACAGGGATAGCAAGCCTGTCTCTGAGGCCCGATTTCTTGCACAGACAAAAAGCCCTATTTCGGGCTTGAAGTAGTCGAGACATTAGGGATCTAAACGCAAAGGATTACGGGGAAGGCGACTGTTGAATTGACTTAGGAGGATCAGGGTAGTACCACATCGGCCAAAACAGGCAGATGATCAGAAGCAAATCGGCCGGTTTCGTCGAGATCCACCAAAATCGCGTGGCGTAGCACGCGCACGTTCTTGGTAACAAAGATAAAGTCGATTCGCTGGCCGGGTTTGAGTGTCTGAAAGCCATTCCATGTAGTACGTGGGCCGTAGTGGCCACTTTCAGCGCGATGCAAGGCGTCGTAGAGCAGCCCATCGCCGGTCAGGGCGATATAGGGCGAGCTACCTTCGGTAGTGTTGAAATCGCCGATGAGGATGACAGGAGCTGTGGGGGCATATTCTGAAATTATGCGATGGAGCAGACGAGCGCTTTCGAGACGGGCCTGTGCACCTTCGTGATCGAAGTGGGTGTTGAAGACGAAGAACGTCTGATGGGTGTGGCGATCCTGAAGGCGAGCCCACGTGCAGATGCGCTCGATGGCAGCATCCCAGCCTTTGCTGCCTGGTAAGTTTGGGGTAGGCGAAAGCCAGAACGTTCGGCTTTCGAGTAGTTTGAGCCGATCTATACGATAAAAAATGGCGCTGAACTCGCCGTTGTCGTGTCCGTCGGCGCGGCCGACGCCCACCCAGCGATAACCGGGTAGCCGGATTTGTAGGCTGTCGAGCATCGAGCGCAGGGCTTCCTGCACGCCAAGTACGTCGGGCTCATAGAAGCGCACGAAGGCGACGATGCGGTCGATGCGGTTTGGCCAGGCGTTGGGTCCATCGGCCGGATTGTCGTAGCGTAGGTTGTAGCTGACCACCCGTAGGGCAAGCGTGTCGGGTTCGGCCGCTTGCCCCATCATCATCCCTAAGCCGATCAGCAGAAAAAGCAGCATAGCTGTTATGGCTTTAGCAGCGTGGCTGATGGGTTCTGAACGCGAGCGTAAGGCGGGAGTTGCTGCTGGGGGAGCTGGGATCTGTCTGGCACGTTCAGGGGGCCTAGCAGCGTCTTACCCCTGGAGTGCAAAAGACAGAAGGAAAAAATTGCCTGGTAGATGTAAAAAAGGCAGGATAAAACACGAAAAACGCTTAATTCATCGGCTGGCACAGCCGTAGAGAGCAAGCCGTATTAGAGGTTCAGGCTGTTGGGGTTTGCTTACGTTTCAGTAGTTTCGAAATCGTTTATGTGGCTTTACCCTAATGGTTCCAACGTCCTTTAACCCTCCAAAGCTGAGCGATTTAGAATTGGAGTGTCCACCACTTCCGCAGACGTTACTGGCAGCTATTCAGCTGATGGAGCAGCCAGAGCCACCGGAGCCTGAAGCAGTAGAGGCTATGCTGCACGTCGATCCAGCGGCTGTTGCTCGGGTGTTGCGTGTAGTTAACTCTGCTTACTATGGAGTTCGGGGGCAGATCGGAGATGTGCACCATGCGATCGTGATTTTGGGGCCAGCAAACGTACTTGGGCTAATTATGGGTATGGGCATGTTGAGTTTAAAGAGTGCTTTTGATGCCCGTACGGCTTTTCCCTTTTTAACGCTGGTGCGCCATTCAGTAGCTACGGCTTATTTAGCTCGATGGATTATTCAACAAGCTCCTAAACCTGGAGAATGGCGTGCAGCAAGTGCATATACTGCGGGGCTACTGCATGACTTTGCAAAGCTACTGTTGTTGTATAATAAGCCTGAGCAGGTGTTGGCTGTATTTTCGACGAAGAATCCGCCAGGCACGCCCGAAGCGGAAGTGGCTGCGTTTGGTTACACGTTGCAAACTATTACACAAGCGCTTGCGCTATACCTAAAACTTCCGGAGCCGTTGTTTAGCGCACTTATGGATTTGTATGAAGAAGGGATGGGGGATGGAAAGGCTTCAACGCCGGGAGTGTTGCTACGTGTGGCCAGCCAAGGCGCTACGTGGCTAGGGTACGATTTTGATGAACCGCAGCGCAAGCCAGATGATTCGCTCTCTTCTGATTGGGAGGCAACAGCTCTGCTTTTGGGCTATGAAACTTCTGAAGCGCTTTGGCAGACCGTAGAGCAAGCTCAGGCGCATCTCCAATGTTACGTTGACGCCTATTTTTAACCTATCTTGCTTGTGGCCAAATGGGTCCTAAGAGCCAGCGATGGACATTCTCAACGTCCTGCCTGAGCCGACGTTTGCGGCTTTAGACGATCTATTGACCTTTATCAGCATTTACGACGACCGTCGACGTACGCGAGCTTATTTGCGCCTTTTGCGATCCCACCGTAGGCACATTACGGGTGCTGTATGCGTGGATGCCGGCTGCGGTATGGGATACTTCGCCGAAGAGATGGTTCGTCTGGGCGCTCGGCGGGTTTATGCTGTTGAGGCTAATCCGCCCCTTTTTGCGCTCGCCTCGGAACGGCTGGCTGCTTACCCGGAGGTGGTTTGCGTCCGCCAGGAAATTCAGCACTTCGAGCCGGACGAGCCGGTCGATGTGCTTGTTCACGAATTCTTTGGACCCCTGCTTTACGACGAAGATGTGCATGTGCTTGAAGCGCTGCGTTTTCGCCCCCGGCTTGTATTGCCGGATCGGGCCGTACTGATGGGCGGGCTTACCTGGGTTGAGCAGGTAGCCGACGAAACCGTTACACCGGAGGTTGTGCGCCGGCTCGAAGGGGCGCTGGTATCCGGACTTTTCGACGAAGGCGATTTGGCGCTGCAGTTCCCGGTGGTCCACTGGACATTCGGGCAGGCCAAGCGTGAAGTCATATGCGACCTGAGCGGCCGGGAGGGCGACCTGCTGTATCTGGGGCTTCAGATCTATCACGGCGATCGGCTAATTTGCCAAGCGGGGCAATGTGCGAACTGGCCGTACGTGTGGACGCCACGTGCAGGCGATCGTTTTCGGCTCCAGTTTGTGCCTAACTTGCGAGGGGCAGCAGTTTACTTTAGCTGGGAGTAAAAGGAACGTAAGCTTGCCCCTGCGGTTTGGTACTTTGAGGTAGTGGTTGGTTTTAGCCTATGGCGTTTTTAAACCCTTTGGTTCTTTTGGCGCTGGCCGCAGCCGCGATCCCTATTGTTGTGCATCTTTTCCATTTCCGGCGGCCACAGTCTCTTCCATTTAGCTCACTGGCTTTTCTGAAATCGCTACAGCAAAATGCGCTTGAGCGGCTGCGTATCCGGCAATGGCTTTTGCTTCTGTTGCGGGTGTTGGTGCTGGTGTGTTTGGTGGTGGCCTTTGCCCGGCCTGTTGTACGCGGACCACTGGCCGCATGGATAGGGGGGCGTTCGGCAACAGTCGTAGGGTTGGTGGTGGATAATTCGCCTTCCATGCAGGTGCGTGATGCTCAGGGAGCCTATTTTGAGCAAGCTCAGGCTATAGCGCGTGGCATTTTGGAACAGTTGGGGACAGAGGCTTCGGTCTGCTTGATTCCAGTAGCCGGAGTTCCCAGGCCGGTCATGCCGCTGCCCAGGCCGGTAGCCCTTGAGCGCTTAGAAGGGCTTACCGTACACTACGGCGCGGAAAAACTTTCTGAGGCTATTCGTGAGGTGCAGAACTGTTTGAAGCAAACAGGGACTCCGGGGATTGTGTATGTGATTAGTGATCTGCAGGCTTCGACGTTAAGCGACTCGCTTGCCCAACCTATTCAGGATCCTGCGCCTATTGTGCTGATCCCCATAGGAGGACAGACCCCTGCCAACGTAGCGGTTATCGAAGTGCGCCTCGAAAGCCAAATTATCGAGCAAGGGCAGCCTGTGCATATTACGGCTACACTGGCCAATTATGGTACAGCGCCCGTGGCCGATGTGGTGGTTGCCCTAGAGCTGGATGGGCAGCGGGCAGCTCAGGTAACAGTCGATCTTCCGGCAGGTGGCACAACCCGCGTCTCATTTACTGCCGTTCCTACGCGACAAGGATGGCTGGAGGGCATGGTGCGGCTTCTTCAGCCGGATGCCCTTCTCGACGACAACGCGCGCGCGCTGGTTTTACATGTGCCCGAAACGCGGCGCTTGCTGCTTGTGGCCGGTTTGGGATCTCAAACAGAATATTTGGAGCTGGCGCTTTCACCTGAGATTCGTCAAGACCGGGTGCGTTTTGAGGTGACGCGTATTGAAGAGCCCGCCCTAGCTGCTTTTGCCTTGCAGGATTATGACGTGGTTGTGCTGGCCGGCGTGCACGATCTTTCCAGTGGAGAAATTGCGCAGCTAAGTCGATATGTAGCAGAAGGGGGCGGACTGCTTTGGTTTCCTGGACGGGATATCCGGCTGGAAGATTATCAGGCCATGCTAAGGCAGCTTGAAGCAGGGCAGGTGCGTGGCCTGAGTGGTCGGTGGAATGACCCGGTTCCCATTGCCACATTTGATCGCGTGGATTTGGCGCATCCTGTTTTTGAACATCTTTTTGTGCGTCTTCCAGGCCAGCAAGCGGTGCGTATTGAACGGCCAGCGGTATATGCAGCGTTGGAATATGTAGCGGGCCGAGGGGATGAGCATACGTTAATTCAGCTCAGCAACGGCCTTCCCTTGCTTCAAGAGATCCGCCATGGTCGGGGAAGGGTGTTGCTGTGGACAATTGGACCAGATCCGGGATGGAGTGAATTGCCGCTGCGAGGCCTTTTTGTGCCGCTGCTTTATCGCGCGGTATTTTACCTGTCGGCCCAGAATGAATTCTCAGATGGGTTATTGCTGGCTGGTCGGCCGGTTACGCTGCGTGTAGTGGATTTACCGGCGAACACGCTGCCAGAGTTGGTAAGCCGTGAAGGCCTTGTGTATCGGGCTACCCCAGTATATCAGGCAGGAGCTGCGGTGTTGCGATTTGATCCGGGGCCACCCTATCCTGGGGTGTATCTGCTGCGCGCAGGCGATTCTTGGCAACGCCAGCTTGCTGTGCATATGGCTGCAGAAGAGTCTGATTTGCGCCCGATGGAAGCCGAAGAAGCAGTGCAGCAGTTGCAAGCAACCCTAGAAAGTCCGGTAACCTTACTGCGTGTGGCCCACCCAACCCCAGAAGGGGTAGCAGGCGCGTTACATCAGGCGCAAACGGGTACAGAGCTGTGGAGCGTCTTCTTATGGCTGGCGTTGGGATTTTTGGCCTTGGAAATGTGGGTTGCGCTTCGCACGCGAATGGAAACTGTAGCCATGCAAGCAGCGTAGCCTGTTGAAAGATTGCGTTTCCCCCAACCCTGTAGCCCTATGGGTGAGCTGCTTCGCCTGTTACATAGTGTGCTGCCCGTTTGTTTTTTTGGGGTAACGCTGCTTTTTCTGTTGGTAACGCTACTTCATCGCTGGCAAATCAAGGGCGTACGCCTTCAATGGCTGATGCATTGGCCGCTACTCCCTACAGGCTTTTTGTTGTTGGTGGTCGGGTTAGGGATTTATGCTGTACTTGAAGGGCAAGCGGTTCCTGTTTTGTCGCTTGGCTTGTACTTTGGTGGTGGGCTGTTTTGGTTAACGGCCTCGGTACTTTCCGCGCAGGTCCTGGTTACCGAATATGGGATTATTGGCGGGCTAAATCGTCCGGAGCGTAGCATTGGATGGGGGCAGATTGTAGATTATTTTCCCTGGCAGGACCAGAAAGGACGGTTGCGTGGATTTGTGTTTTTGTTTGTGGACATGCAGGGACGGCGTCGGCGGTTGAACCTGGTTGTGCCCCGGACGTACCACTGGGCGTTTCACCGGATGCTGGAGCGCTATTTGGATACCCGCTTTGAATTGGCGGTGCAGCAGTGCTACGGCAAAAAGGCGTTAGAGGAATAGGTGCGGCACACGATTAGATTTTGGGCGTTAAGTTTAGCGTAGAGGAACCTTAAGTGTCATTAACAACCCTGATCCCTGCGTTGTACCCAGCACAGTTACCTCGTCTAGAGACGGCTATTCTGGTTGGCGTTGTTACGCCAGGTGTAAAGCGTTGGGACGTTGAAGATTCGTTAGAAGAGCTGGCGCAACTGGCGCGCACAGCAGGCGCGGAAGTGACCGACCGGGTGTTACAGGTACTCAAGCAGGTGCATGCCGCAACGTACATTGGTAGGGGCAAGGCATTGGAACTGAAGCATCTGGTAACGATCCGTCAAAGCGACCTGGTTATCTTTGACGACGACCTGTCGCCGGTGCAAATGCGCAACCTTGAGCGGATGCTTGGATGCAAGCTGCTCGACCGCACGGGGCTTATTCTGGATATCTTTGCGCGAAGGGCGAAGACGGCTGTAGCCAAAACCCAGGTGGAACTGGCGCAACTGGAGTACCTGCGCACCCGGCTAACCCGTCAGTGGACGCACCTATCGCGCCAAAAAGGAGGCATCGGAACCAAAGGGCCGGGTGAGACGCAGATTGAAACCGACCGTCGGCTTATTGTCCGGCGTCTTGCGGTGTTGCGGAAGCGGCTTGAACAAATCGATCGTCAGCGGACAATCCAGCGCAAGAAGCGCCAACGCTACACGCGCGTGGCACTGGTGGGCTATACGAATGCGGGCAAATCAACCCTCATGAATACGTTGGCCGGAACCAACGTGTTAGCCGAAGACCGGCTTTTTGCAACCTTGGATGCTACCACGCGGCTAGTATACCTAGATCCAGGCAAGCCCATATTGCTTTCCGACACGGTTGGATTTATTCGTAAGCTTCCGCACCGCCTCATCGAAAGCTTCAAAAGCACGCTTGACGAAGTGCGCGAAAGCGATGTGTTGCTTCACCTGGTCGATGCCACGCACCCACGCTTTGAGGACCACATCCAAGTGGTGCAGGACACGCTCGCCGAGCTGGGAGTTGAGGATAAACCCGTCTTGCTGGTATTTAACAAGGTTGACCGACTGGAGGATCTGGGTTTGTTGAAAGCGCTGCGTGCAGAATATCCTGAAGCCGTCTTTATTTCGGCGTTGCGCGGCATCGGACTGGAAGAGCTTAAGCGTCGACTCAAGGAACGGATTGAAGCTGAGGCAGCTGAGCTTGTTGTCTGTGTTCCCCTTACCGAAGGACGCACGCTGGCCTATCTCTACCAGGTGGCCGATGTGCTCGAAGAGGCCTACCTTTATGCGCGAAATGGCTACGACGAGACGCCGTTGCCTGTTGCCCAGCTTCGGTTGCGCATTCCTATCCATCGCCAGGCAGCTGTTGAACGGCTGTTAATACGATTCCAAACCCTAAAACCGTTGTGTGCTATGTAAGCGCGGTTATGCGCCAGAACTACGTGATAAGGGGACTAAAAAATCCCTTGTATTCAGCCGATGCTTAACGTAAATCTTAGGTGAAAAGTACGCTTCGCTTTTGAGGAAAGCGCAAAGGCGGTGTGCTAAAGGCAAGCGTGAAGAAAGGGCAGGAAACGGTAGTAGCAGCGCCGGGTATGCAACAGTAGACTTATGCCCGATAAGGGCAGCGCAACTATGCGTATCGAACAATTAATCGAAGGGGGTAGGCAATCCCTAAAGCCAGGCGACACGGTCGCTCAGGCACGGGCCCAAATGGCTGCGCAGCAAGTTCGGCACCTTCCGGTAGTCGATACCGAAGGGGTACTCCTGGGGATTATTTCCGAAACGCAGCTGCAGGCAGTAGCAGATCCCTCGACCCCTGTAGTTACCCTACTGCAGGGTGAACCGGTTAGTGTTGCGCCCGACATGCATGTGCTGGATGCCGGCAAAATCTTGGTTCAGCATGGCTTAACCACCCTCCCAGTTGTAGAGTCCAATCGCCATTATCGGGGCACGGTATCCAGCCAGCAATTGCTCGAACAGCTTGTCCGCATGTTGGCCACACCTGAGGCGGGAGCTATCCTGGAGTTGGAGATCGATGCCCGCGACTATGCGCTCTCTCGCCTAGTCTATTGCGTAGAGCAGTGTGATGCAAAAATTCTGGCCATAATCGCCCAACCGCTCAATGCCGAAGGCCGACTGCGCGTGACCGTACGCCTAAACGTGCAGGATACGGCCCGCATTCGGCACGTACTGGAACATCATGGGTTCCATGTGACGGCCGCCTACAGTGAAGAAGACGACGAAGAGCTCCGCCAGCGCATCGAAGCGTTTATGCGCTACTTGGAGGTTTAAGGTCGCGGAAGCGGTTGGCCATGCTGCTTATAGATTACGCCTGCTTTCATGACGAATTCCACCTCCTGAAGCGCAGCGATGTCTTCTAAGGGGTTGCGCAGGACGGCAATGACATCTGCCCATTTTCCGGGCTCAAGGGTACCCAGATTGTTCAGTTGGCCTAGTAAGTCGGCGGCGTTGTAAGTGGCTGCCTTAATGGCTTCAAGGGGCGGCATTCCAGCTTCAACCATATAGACAAACTCTAGGGCATTGCGGCCGTGCCGGAAAACGCCAGCATCGGTTCCAAAGGCAATTGGTACCCCCATCCGGTAAGCGCGCGCAAAGGTTTCCTGCATCACCGGTCCAATACGACGCGCTTTTTCGGCCACTACAGGTAGGTAGTAGTCAGGGATCTGGGCTGAATCGGCCACGCTGCGGCCAGCTGTGAGCGTAGGGACCAGGTAGACGCCTTTTTCTTTCATTAGACGCATGGTTGCTTCGCTCATAAAGGTTCCATGCTCAATCGAAGCCACGCCTGCCCGAATGGCCCGTTGCATACCTTCGTCACCGTGAGCATGGGCAGCCACCTTCAGCCCAAAATCGCGGGCTACTTCGACAATAGCGCGGATTTCATCCTCCGCAAACTGCGGTGAAGAACCATCGCGTGCTATGGAGAGCACGCCCCCTGTAGCTGTAATCTTGATCACATCTGCTCCGCGTTTAATGGCTAGCCGCGCACCCCGGCGCGCACTTTCCACGCCATCTACGACGCCTTGAGCTTCTGTAGGCACGCCGAGGATGTCTTCACGAAACCCGTTGGTGGGGTCAGCATGGCCTCCTGTAACAGCCAGGCTTTTGCCAGCTACAAACATGCGAGGGCCCCAAATCCATCCCCGGTTGATAGCGTCGCGCAGCGCCAGGTCGATGCCTTCACTGCCACCTAAGTCGCGGACCGTGGTGAATCCAGCCATGAGTGTGCGATAGGCATACACGCTGGCCTGCAGGGCTTGCAACGCAGGAGATTGTTGAAAACGGTCCAGATAGCCAGCTTTGCGACTTTCGGAAGATAAATGCGTGTGCATGTCGATAAGCCCAGGCAAACAGTAAGCTGCCCGCAAGTCCACTACCTGGTCGGCTGCGTGGGGGGTGATAAAGCCGGCTTCTACGGCTTCAATTCGTTCACCGCGAATTACCAGGGTACGCTCCCGCATCGGCTGAGGCGAGACGCCCGGATCGATCACAGTGCCGCAGTGTAGAAGGATGCGTTCAAAAGGCTGCGCCTGGAGAACGGCTCCTGTTAGCCCAAGCCCAAGGAGGAGCAAACCTACACGCATGGCTAAACCTGTTTAACTTCGAGGACCTACTAACTAACTTACAATTTTCAAAGGAAAATTGCTTATGAGTTTGTTTCCCCTACGGCCTGAAGTGGGCGAAGCGCTGTGGCTGCTGGGTGCCGTGCGCGTTGTTACGGCTGCCGCTGAAGCCAAACGGCAAAAAAAGCTGTCTGCGCCGCAACGTGCACGCCGCAGGGTTGTCCGCCTGGGTCGGCAACTTGATCGCCTACAGCTTGCGTTGCTGTATGCCCAGGGTATGAGTGACCAGACCATGGAGGCTGCTGTAGTGCATCATTTTGACCTGCTTCTTTCGATACGAGAAGTTGCCGATTCCTGGTGGCAATTGCACCAGGATCTGCTGGGAGTTTATCCTGGGGTTTCTGCAGGCTTAATTGAAGCCGTACGGCAAGCGGCTCAGCGTATGGCCCGCCTCTCGGCAGAGGCTCCTTGGACCCAGGTGCAGCGGCTTCTTTTGCAAGCGCAAAAGCTGCGCCGTCGCGTGCACCGTGCCTTACAGCAGATGGGGTGAAGAGAACCTTGGCCCCTGGGGAGCGTTGCATTTTTGCTTTCTATAGCCCAAAAAATCGGCATTGCGTCGGCAAAGAATTACCTATGTGTGCGCGTCCTGCTGAAGCTTCAACGTACGTTGCTTCCAATATTCAGATTCTTGAGGGGCTTGAGGCGGTTCGTAAGCGACCGGCCATGTACATTGGGGATGTGGGCATTCGGGGCCTGCATCACCTGGTCTACGAGGTGGTCGATAATGCGATCGACGAAGCGATGGCAGGCTTTTGCGATCGCATTGCCGTTACGATTAACGAAGATGGCTCGGTGACGGTCGAGGACAATGGCCGGGGAATACCCGTCGATGAGCATCCAACTGAGAAACGCTCGGCCCTTGAGGTGGTTATGACCACGCTGCATGCAGGCGGGAAGTTTGACAAAAACACCTATAAAGTGTCGGGTGGCCTGCATGGTGTAGGCGTTTCGTGTGTCAATGCGCTTTCTCGGCAGCTAGTCGCTACAGTTCGGCGTGACGGATACGTTTGGCGTCAGTGCTATGCCTATGGGAAGCCAACCACGCCTGTTGAGCGCCTCCGCCCGATGCATGAAGAGGAGGAAACCGGTACCATTGTTCAATTCTGGCCTGATCCAACCATTTTCAAGACGGTCGAATTTCGTTTCGATACCCTAGCCGAACGCCTGCGTGAACTAGCCTATCTGAATCGGGGCGTACGCATTTCACTCGAAGACCGACGAGAAGAAGACGAGACGCTCCGCTACGAAGAGTATTACTTCGAGGGCGGACTGCTGGAATTCATCCAGTACCTTGACGAGACGCGCCATCCCATTCATGACGAGATCATTTACATCACCGGAGAAAGTGAGGAGGTGGTGGTGGAGCTGGCCATGCGTTATAACGATGGCTACACAGAGAACGTGCTCTCTTTTGTTAACAACATCAACACGCTGGAGGGGGGCACGCACGTGGCCGGCTTTCGCACGGCGCTTACGCGCACGCTTAAGACCTATGCAGAAAAAAACAACCTGCTTAGAAACTTTAAAGGCGAACTTTCAGGAGAGGATTTTCGGGAGGGGCTAACGGCTGTTATTTCGGTTAAGGTGCCTGAACCCCAGTTTGAAGGGCAGACCAAAACAAAGCTGGGTAACTCGGAAGTCCAGGGCATAGTGGCTGCCATTGTTTCGGAGCATCTGAGCCGCTGGCTTGAGGACCATCCGCGTGAGGCCCGTCGCATCCTGGACAAAGTTATTCTGGCGGCGCAGGCCCGCATGGCTGCCCGAAAAGCCCGTGAGCTGGTCCAGCGCAAAAATGCGTTAAACGGATCAGGACTGCCTGGTAAGCTGGCCGACTGTGCCTCACGGGATCCGGCGCAGTGTGAGCTGTTTTTGGTCGAGGGGGATTCCGCGGGGGGCAGCGCCAAGCAGGCCCGCAACCGGGAGTTTCAGGCGATTTTGCCGCTACGTGGTAAGATCTTGAATGTTGAAAAAGCGCCATTAGACAAAATTCTGGAAAACGAGGAAATCAAAAATATCGTCACGGCCTTAGGTACGGGCCTGGCCACTACAGAAGAAGACTTCGATTTAAGTAAACTGCGCTATCATCGCATCATCATTATGACCGATGCGGACGTAGACGGGGCTCATATTCGGACGTTGCTGCTAACGTTTTTCTACCGGCAACTGCGTCCGCTGGTTGAGCAGGGGCATGTCTATATTGCATTGCCGCCTCTGTATCGGGTTAAGGTGGGTAAGGTGGAGCGGTATGCTTGGAACGAAGAAGAACTGCATCGGGTGATTGCAGAGTTGGCCAACGGAGAAGCGCAGCGTGCGGTTATTCAGCGTTACAAAGGGCTGGGGGAAATGAATCCGGAACAGCTCTGGGAGACTACGATGAATCCCGAAACCCGCATCCTACAACAGGTAACGATTGAAGACGCTGCGGCAGCTGACCGGATTTTTTCGATCTTAATGGGCGATGCCGTTGAGCCCCGCCGCAAATTTATCGAGCGCAACGCCCGTTATGCGACGATCGACGCCTAAGCGTCGGGGCTGCTTCCATGGTGCCCGATCTGAGCATCGTCGTTCCCGTCTACGAAGAGGCCGCTTCGCTACCGGAGTTGGCCGAGGAGATTCGCACTGTCTGCGAAAGACAAGGCTACACGTTTGAGGTCTGGTTGATAGACGATGGCTCGCAGGATGAGTCCTGGGCCGTCATCGCGCACCTGCATGAACAGGATCCGCGTTTTGCCGGTGTGCGCCTGCGCCGCAACTACGGCAAAAGTGCCGCATTGGCTGTAGGATTTGCGCGTGCACGGGGCCGTTATGTGGTCACGCTCGATGCAGATTTACAAGATGATCCAGCAGAAATCCCCGGCCTGATCGCCCTTTTGGAGAAGGGCTATGATTTGGTTAGCGGCTGGAAAAAAAAGCGACAGGATCCGTTAAGTAAAACCATTCCCAGCCGCTTTTTCAATTTTGTCACCCGCAAACTGTCGGGGATCCCCCTCCATGATTTTAACTGTGGACTTAAAGCCTACCGGCAGGAAGTGGTTAAGGCAGTCCGTGTTTATGGAGAGCTGCATCGGTATATTCCCCTTTTAGCCTACTGGGAAGGCTTTAGCCGAATTACCGAAAAACCGGTTCATCACCGGCCTCGTAAGTACGGCCGCACGAAGTTTGGATTAGAGCGTTTTGTGCGTGGCTTTCTGGACTTGATCACCGTGCTGTTTTTGACGCGGTTCATGTCACAGCCCATGCACTTTTTTGGCACCCTGGGGGTGCTGGCCTTTCTGGCAGGGTTTGCCATCAGCCTTTGGCTGACGCTCGAAAAGCTGGTCTGGAATCAGCCGTTAACCAATCGGCCTTTACTGCTTTTGGGCGTGTTAATGATCTTGGTCGGCGTGCAAATGTTTACTACGGGTCTTTTGGGCGAGCTGATCATTCGGGAACGTATGGAGCGTGCACCGCTCTATCAGATCGCTGAAGAGCAGCAGCCGTTGGTGGTCCGAGTTGCCTAAGCGGCTATGGCGCGCGTGGTCCTTATCGGTCCGGTTGCCCCTTACCGTGGGGGCATTGCACACTTTAGCGAGGCGTTGGGGCGTGCGTTGCAGGAACGAGGGCATGTGGTGCAGGCCATAAGCTTTCGACGGCAGTATCCGCGCTGGCTTTTTCCCGGACGACAGCAGACGGAACCGGAGCCTACTTCTTCTTGGATGCCGACTACCTATTTGATCGATCCGTTACAACCGTGGACGTGGTACCGTGCTGCGCGCGCCGTCCGGCAGCTGAGGCCTGATCTGGTGGTATTCCAGTATTGGATGCCGTTTTTTGCTCCCGCCTACGGGGCTATTTGTCGTTGTCTAAAGCAACAGGCTGTGCCCACGGTAGCCTTGGTGCATAACGCCCTTCCGCATGAGCGTCATGCTTTCGACGAAGTTTTAAGTCGTTTTTTCCTCAAGCGCTGCACAGCACGCTTGGTGCTTTCGGAAACGGTAGCGCAGCAACTGCATAAGCTGGGCGTGCCGGTGGAAGTGCAGCTGGTGCATCCCATCGACGCACGTTATGGTCCGCCTCTGCCAAAGGTTGAGGCGAGGCGTCGGCTGGGCCTGCCGCTTGAGGTGCCGGTACTGCTTTTTTTTGGGTTTGTACGTCGCTACAAAGGGCTGGATGTGCTCCTGGAAGCCCTGCCTGCTGTGCGAGCAGTCTTACCCGACGTGCAGCTTGTGATTGCTGGAGAATTTTACGAAGCAGTGACGCCCTACCAAGAACGCCTGCGGATGTTGGAGCTGGAGCATTGTGTGCATGTGCATGATCGCTATATTCCCGAGTCGGAAGTGGCTTGGTATTTTTCTGCGGCCGACCTGGTCGTGCAACCGTATCTTTCGGCCACGCAAAGTGGGGTTGTGCCCATGGCATTTCACTTTGAGCGGCCGGTGGTTGTCAGTGCTGTAGGGGGATTGCCGGAGGTGGTGCCCCATGAGGTGGTCGGGTTTGTGGTACCTCCAGGCGATGCCCAAGCTCTGGCTGCAGCCATTGTGCGGTTTTTTCAGGAAAATTGGGCTGAGCGACTGACCGAAGGTGTGCGTCGCCTGCGCATGCGCTATGATTGGGCGCCGCTTTGCGAGGCACTTGAACAGATGCTCCGCACCTGCTAATGCGTTACGATCCTATAAAAGATCAGCTTGGACGCTTTTTTGGTCGGCATCCGCTGCTGGAGCGGGTGTTTTTTGCCCTGCTGCATCTAATTTTCTTGCGCAGTTGGTATGTACGGCGGGCGCTGCGCCGCATCTTTGCCCAGTGGCCGTCGGACCGGCCCGTGCGGGTGCTGGATGCCGGAACGGGCTTTGGCCAATATGCCTACTACATTGCCCGGCGCTATCCGCAGGCTGAAGTGGTGGGCGTTGATGTCAAAGCCGAGTACCTGGAACGGGCACGCCGTTTTTTGGCCCACACTCCGGTGGCAGCCCGGGTCCATTTTGCAGTGGATGATCTGACCCAGCTGCGCACCGAAGGACCTTTTGACGTGATCCTTGCTGTTGATGTGCTGGAGCATATCGAAGATGACCAGGCCGTTTTGTACCATTTTGCCCGCGTGCTGCGGTCTGGCGGCTTTGTGGTGATCAACACGCCTTCGGATCAGGGCGGCTCTGAGGTGCACGCACCAGGCGCGCAAAGCTTTATCGAGGAGCACGTGCGTGAAGGCTACAACCGTGAGCTGCTTGAATCGCGGCTGCGGGCGGCTGGTCTCGAACCGGTCTCAAGCCACTACAGCTACGGCCCCTTCGGATCCCTTTCCTGGCGGCTATTGATTAAATATCCTATGCTATGGCTTAACCGCAGTCGCGCAGCTTATCTGCTGCTGCCATTCTATTACGCGCTGGTGCTGCCCGTTGGGCTTATACTGAATGCATTGGATCTGAAACACGAGAATCGAAGCGGAACAGGGCTGCTTGTAGTGGCGCAAAAGCGTTAGGTGCATGCCTAAACGCGTCGAAATCTTTCCGTTTGCATGCCTCGGCACGCTGCGTTAAAGGAAAGGCTTAGACCAAAAGCCGCGCGTCGGGTTGGCGACCCCTTTGCTTGATGAATGGGTCTTTTGGTAGAGAATCCATGTCCAACGTTGATCCCAACGGAGCGTTTGGCGTATCTTGGTAGGGCCTGTCTGTAACGTTGTCGGTGCCCCAGAACGCCTGCCTTAAGTCATCCAGCTGCTGCGTATGCCGAGCAAGTACATTTTCGTTACCGGAGGGGTAACCTCTTCCCTGGGAAAAGGGATTGTGTGTGCTTCATTGGGGCGCCTCCTTGAGGCGCGGGGTCTGCGGGTAACTATCCAGAAGCTGGACCCCTACATCAACGTTGATCCTGGCACCATGAACCCTTACGAGCATGGTGAAGTGTACGTAACCGAAGATGGAGCGGAGACAGATCTCGACTTAGGGCATTACGAGCGTTTCTTAGGGCGGCCCACCAGTCAGGCTAATAACGTTACCACCGGCCGTATCTATCTGGAAGTGATTACCAAAGAACGAGCAGGGGCTTATTTGGGAAAAACCGTGCAGGTGGTGCCGCACATCATCGACGAAATCAAGCGCTGGATGCTTAAGCTGGGCGAAACGGGAGCCTACGACGTGGTCATTACGGAAATCGGGGGGACCGTAGGTGACATCGAAAGCCAGCCCTACCTGGAAGCCATCCGCCAGCTGCGCTATGAGTTAGGCACGCGCAACACGCTTATCATTCACCTTACGCTGATTCCTTATCTGGAGGCGGCCGGAGAGCTCAAGACCAAGCCTACGCAGCATTCTGTTAAAACTCTTTTGTCGCATGGGCTGCAGCCCGACATTCTGGTTTGCCGCTCCGAGTATCCGCTCGATGCGGATTTACGGCGCAAATTGGCTTTATTCTGCAACGTAGAACCCCGGGCTGTTATTGCGGCCCTGGACGCCGAATCGATCTACGAGGTGCCGTTACTGCTCCACGAAGAAGGACTGGATGCTATTGTTATTGAACGGCTTTTTGAGAACGCCGCGTTCCAGCAGCTGCATCCGCCTCGGTTGGATGACTGGATCGAATTCCTGCGTCGGCTTAAGAATCCTACGGCGACTGTGCGGGTGGCTTTGGTAGGCAAATACGTTACCCATCAAGATGCCTATAAGTCGATCATGGAGAGCTTTGTGCTGGCGGGAGCGGAGCATGGTGTGCAGGTTGAGGTCAAACAAGTTCTTTCCGAGGAGATCATTCGGGAGCGGGCTGCAGAGCTGCTTGGGGATGTGTCGGGTATTTTGGTAGCACCGGGTTTTGGGGAGCGCGGCATCGAGGGCAAAATTGAAGCTGTGCGTTACGCCCGTGAGCACAATGTGCCGTTTTTTGGCATTTGTCTGGGGATGCAATGTGCCGTCATCGAGTTTGCGCGAAACGTATGTGGTTGGCACGACGCGCACTCGACGGAGTTTGATCCGGATACGCCCCATCCCGTAATCGACCTGATGGCCGAGCAGAAGAAGATTACCGATAAGGGGGGAACCATGCGTTTAGGGGCTTATGATTGCCACCTGGTAGAAGGTTCTCGGGTGCGGGCAATTTATGGTACGTCGGATGTGCGCGAGCGGCATCGCCACCGCTACGAAGTCAACAACGTGCTGCGCTACAAGCTGCTCGAGCATGGCATGCAGTTTACTGGGTTAAACCTTGAGCGCGATCTGGTAGAGATTATTGAGTTGCCAGAGCACCGCTGGTTTATTGGCGTGCAATTTCATCCGGAATACAAATCGACTGTAGGGCGACCGCATCCACTGTTTTCGGCGTTTGTAGCGGCTTGTGTAGAGTATGCCCGAGAGCAGGGGCAGCTCCGCACGCCACGTCCATTGCGCCGGCAAAAAACGTTGCGTCTGGCTTCGGCTAAAATGCTTTAATTAGGCGTGGCCCCCTAAGGCGTAATAAAAAGCCAGGAGCACGGCCAGTACATAAAGCAAGGGGTGTACTGCATGGGCGCGCCCGCTAAAGAGCTGCAAAAGCACATGGGCCAGCAACCCGAAGGCAATGCCGTTGGCAATAGAATACGTAAACGGCATAATGGTGATGGTGAGAAAAGCCGGAATGGCCTCTTCATGGTTGCGCCAGTCCAGTTCAGTTAGGCCGCGCATCATAAAGGCGCCTACTAAGATGAGTGCTGGAGCTGTAGCGGCGGCAGGAACGGCGGTGAACACTGGGGTCAAGAACAAAGAAAGCAGAAACAGTAGTGCAACTACAACGGCCGTTAGTCCGGTGCGGCCCCCTTCTTCGATGCCGGTGGCCGATTCGATGTAGGTGGTCACCGTACTGGTGCCTAGCAACGCACCCAGGGTGGTGCCTGCAGCATCAGCCGCAAATGCTTCCCGTGCACGCTTCAACTCGCCTCGGGCATCGAGAAAGCCGCTAAGTCGACCAATACCCATTAGCGTTCCGGCGGTGTCAAAAAAGTCGACAAAGAAGAATGCGAGTATTACGCCAAAGAGTTTCGCCGTAAACAATACGCTAAAGTCGAATGCGGCGAGGGTTTCGCGCGGAAGTTTAGGAAGTTGAAGCCAGCGTTCCGGTAGGGGTGTCAAGCCGGTAAGCCAGGCCGTTGCGGTGGCAATCAGAATGCCCAAAAGCAAGGCTCCAGGTACGCGGCGCAGGAGCAAGGCCCCCATCAGGATCAGGGTTCCCAAGGCAAGGAGCGTTTCCGGTCGGGTAAGTGTTCCCAGGGTGATAAGGGTTGTGGGACTATCGACAACAATGCCTGCCTGCTGAAAGCCGATAATGGCTAAAAACAGTCCAATTCCTCCCGAAGTAGCCATTTTTAGGGTATTCGGAAGGGCACGAAGAATGGCGCCGCGAACACCGCTAAGGGCTAAGGCGAGAAACAGAAGCCCTTCTACAAATACGGCCGCCAGAGCGACCGAATAACTGACGCCCAGGCCGCGGACAACGCCATAAGTAAAGTAGGCGTTCAGGCCCATGCCAGGAGCAAGCGCAAAAGGATAGTTGGCCCACAATCCCATGATCAGCGTAGCTGCTGCCGAAGCCAGGGCCGTTGCGCGTACTACGTCGGCGGGGGGTAGTCCGGCTTCGCCCAGAATTTGCGGGTTAACCAGGAGGATGTAGGCCATGGTGAGGAAAGTGGCCACTCCTGCGCGAAGTTCAGTGGCTACCGTAGTGCCCCGTTCGGTGAGGTGAAAGTACCGGTCCAGCACAGTCATGAGCAGGTTGTGTTTTTAGCCGACCGAATATCCGAAGCTTCAAGAGTTTGAACAAGCCTTTCATGAGAGTCGGCGAAATATGGCATGGATACGTCCGATTACGTAACACCCTGGATCGTTGGGCGGAAAGATTTCTTCAAGGTAGGTTCGGTTGGCGGGCTGCAGATGAATCCGATTATTGGCAAACACAAAGCGTCGAGCTAAAAGCAGTTCACCGATCAAACAGGCCACCAGCTCCCGATTGGCAAGCTGTTGCCAGGAGGTTTCTTCAATGAGGAGTAGGTCTCCTTTAAAGATGCCGTCGCCACTCATGCCATCGTCGCCAGCCCGGCCAATTAGACAAGCTTCTGGATCCAGCCCACGGGGCAAGAAGAACGGATCGACGGATAAAAATCCCAGAGGGCGCTGGCGCAACCGTTCGGGTTCATGGCTGGCGGTTCGGCTGATGACCGGAAGGGACGGAGCAGCTTCTGTTAGGGCGAAAGGATCTTCCGTATCGAGCAAATGCAGGCCGCGCGCAGCTCCAGGGTCACGGCGCAGGTAGCCCTTCTTTTCTAAGGCCTGAAGGAGCTTAAAAACCCCATTGGTGGAGCGAATGCCTAAGGCTTCGCCGATTTCCTGGAGCGTAGGGGGTTTGTGGTGGCGGCGCTGATAAGCCCGGATGAATTCGTAGGCTTCATTTTGCCGGGCAGTAAGGCGTCCTTTCATTGCAGTACAGGGCTTAGGTCAGACAAAAGATAGTAGGGTGAAAATATTTTTACCAATAAGATTGGTAGGGTGAAAATAATTTCACCTTATGATTAAAACTTGGTCTACAGCTGAAATAAGAAGGGGTTTGGGGGTTTCTGCTGGAAAAAGAAAACATTTTCTGAGCATGCAATATCTTGACTTTTTGAAAAAATGCTGTACTTTATCGGCAGGTGGGGAAAAGTGGGGAATTTTCCCATGCTCCTGCTTAAGAAGTCTTGGTTTGGGAGTTTCTGATGGCGGGCTTTAAAGGACAGGCGGAATATGCGGTAGATGAGAAAGGCCGCGTGGCCATTCCGGCCAAAATGCGTGCTGTCCTAAAGCCAGAAGCCAAAGGGACCTTTGTGGTGACGCGGGGATTTGAGCGGTGCATTTTTGCTTATCCGCTCGACCGCTGGGAGCACATGGAGGCCCAGATGATGTCGCTGAACCTGTACCATCGCGAAGCGCGCGATTTTGTGCGGCTCATTTTGCGTTGGGCTGAAGAAGTTGCGTTGGACAAGCAGGGACGTATTGTGCTTCCCAAACCGCTGATGGAGTACGCAGGCATCACAGACCGGGCGCTGATTATCGGGGCGTTGGATCATGTAGAAATCTGGGATCCTGTGGTCTTTGAACAGTACGTGAATGCGCAACCGGCGGATTATGAAACCTTGGCAGAGCAGGTGATGGGGGTGTGAGTACACCGCAAACACCACGTAGCTACGGCACGGCCTACCACGTGCCTGTTCTTTATAAGGCTGTCGTCGAAGGCCTGATTACCGACCCGGCCGGCTGCTATGTCGATGCCACAATTGGGGGTGGAGGACATGCCGCTGCGCTACTGGATGCGCTGGCGCCTGAAGGGCGGCTCATCGGAATCGATCGAGATCCCGAGGCGCTAGAAGCTGTACGTCATCGTTTGACCCAAGCGCTGGCCGAAGGACGCCTGCAGCTCCTTCAGGGCAATTTTGCTGACTTAGAGGCCCTGTTGGATGCCTTAGGGATTGGGTGGATCGACGGGCTTTTGCTGGATTTGGGCGTCTCTTCGCATCAACTCGACAAAGCCGCGCGTGGGTTTAGCTTTCAAGCCGAAGGACCGCTTGATATGCGCATGGATCCTTCAGGGGGCGGTCCCACCGCGCAGCAGCTGCTCATGCGTTGGAGCCTGCAGGAGTTGGCTGAAGTGTTGCGCCGCTTTGGCGAAGAACCGCGTGCCCTGAAGCTGGCGCGCGCCATTTACGAAGCCCGGCCAATTCCCACAACCAAAGCCTTGGCTGAGATCGTCCGTCGCGAAGTGCCTCCAAAGGAAGCAGCAAAAACACTGGCGCGGGTTTTCCAGGCGCTTCGCATCGCGGTTAACGACGAGTTGCGAGCACTGGAGCAGGTGCTGGAGGCCGCTACGCGACGCATTCGGCCGGGAGGACGGCTGGCGGTTATCAGCTATCACTCTCTTGAGGACCGGCGCGTAAAGCGCTTTTTGCGCTATGGCAATCTGGAGGGCCAGCCGCTACGCGACGTCTATGGACAGCTTCAGACCCCCTGGCGACCGTTGACTCGTCGGCCTATTCGGCCTTCGGACGACGAAATTGCTGCAAATCCGCGGGCTCGAAGTGCCCGCTTGCGTCTGGCCGAACGTCTGGCCTAAAAAGCTCTATGAGGTCATGAATACACGGTATCGTAAGCGAGCGCAAGGAAGGCGTGGCCGTCAACGCGTAAGGCCACAGGCCCCCAGACGGGCGTCAGCCGCAGTGCGCTGGCCGACATGGCGGGAGCTTGCTCGTACCAATCAGCCGGCTGAGCCTTGGACGCTCGAAGGGGGCGTGCGGCTGCCTGTACGGCGGCTGTTGGCCTATGTGTTTCTGGGTGCATTGGCTTTTACGCTATATGTTGGCCATGTGTATGCCACTCGGGCCGCACTGGAAGAAGTTCAGCGCTTGCGGCGTGAGCAGTTGCAGCTTGTGCTACGCTACAACCGACTGCGTGGGGAGGTGGATCGCGCTACCAGCCCAGCCGTGGTTTACGAGCGGGCGCGCGCTTTAGGCCTGACCGAAGGATTTACCTACGGTCCCGTTGTGATTAAATCTAAACCTTAGCCGAGTGGAGTACCGTGGAAGCACGCGATCAGATGCTAGCCCGGATGTACCTGGTGCTGGTCCTGCTAGCCCTGGTACCGCTGGCTATCGTAGCCAAAATCCTCCACATTTACTTTGGGGAGGGCGATGCGCTACGTGCAGAAGGGCAGCGTCAGATGCGTGCTGTGGTGCCCATTCCGGCTATGCGAGGAGAAATTATAGACCGAACAGGACGAGCCCTGGCGGTCAACATTGCGCGCTACGATTTGGCGTTGGATCCTGAAGTGGAAGGGTTTACAGAGGGGCAAGCACAGGTGCTTTTTGAGCGACTATCGCGGTTAACTGGCCGTCCGGCAGCGTATTTTCGTCAACGTGTGGCTACCCGCAAAAGCCCACGATATGTAGTGCTTTGGCGGGGGTTAAGTGAAGCCCAAAAAACAGAAGTTGAACGTTGGGACATTCCGGGAGTGATTCTGGAGCCGCATTTTAGCCGGTATTATCCTTATGGTAGCCTGGCAGCTCATGTGTTGGGGTATGTAGGAGCCGATGGGCACGGTCTGGCGGGCCTGGAGCTGCAATACGATCGCTATCTACAAGGCCGCTCCGGACGCCGCGTGGTGCAGCGAGATCGGCGAGGGGTACTTAAGCCTATGGTAGGGGGTGAAGTGGTTGAACCCGAACATGGCCAGACGTTGGTGCTGACGATCGATCTGATTCGTCAGACCATTTTAGAGGAGGAATTAGAGCGCGGCGTATTCGAGGCAGGAGCCAACTGGGGCACTGCGATTGCCATGAATCCCCGTAGTGGGGCCATTTTGGCTTTAGCCAATGTCCCTGACTTCGATCCCAATCAGCCTACCGCTGCGTCTGAAGAAGCCCGGCGTAACCGGGCGATTACCGATCGGCTGGAGCCAGGCTCCACGTTCAAGCTTGTGACTGCCATAGCTGCGTTAGAGCAGGGCGTGGTCTCGCTTGATGAGGTGATCGACACGGGGCCTGGTTGGGCTGTTTTTGGCGGACGCACCATGCGTGATGTGCATGCGTATGGCCGCATTTCGTTTGCGGAGGCTTTGGTGGTTTCCAGTAACGTGGGTATTGCTAAAGTCGCTACCCGGCTTAAGCGAGGGATGCTTTATCAGTACGCACGTAACCTGGGCTTTGGCCAGCCTACCTGGATCGATCTCCCTGGCGAAGTGAGTGGCACGTTGAAACGTCCAGTCCAGTGGAGTGGCACCACGTTGACCTCGATGAGCATTGGCTATGAAGTGGATGCCACGCCGCTGCAGGTGCTCACAGCGTACTGTGCACTGGCCAATGGGGGTGTGCTGGTGCAACCCTATGTGGTAGCTGAGCGCCGGACCCTCACAGGCGATGTCGTTTGGCGCATGCAGCCAGATTCTATCCGACGGGCTTTCCGCCGCGAAACCGCACAGCAACTCTTACCTGTTTTTGAACGCGTGGTCAACGAAGGTACGGGCAAAGCTGCCCGCATTGAAGGAGTGCCGGTAGCAGGTAAAACGGGCACAGCATTCAAAGCCGTTGAGGGACGCTATCAAAGCGGTGCCTATCGGGCTTCGTTTGTGGGGTTTTTCCCGGCAGACGATCCCATGGTGGCACTCATTGTGGTGCTCGATGAGCCGAAGCGCAGCATCTATGGTGGGCAAGTCGCTGCACCAATTTTTCGGCGAGTAGCAGAGCGCTGGATTGGCACTTTCCCCAAAATTGCAGAACGTATGGCCCCGGCTCAAGAGCTGGCCAAGCGCGTGATGCGTCCGGTGCCCTCGGTAGTTGGCCAGCCCATGGCTGTTGCCGCAGCTCGGCTATGGGCTGAGGGGTTAGAAGTAACGCCTTTTTCCAAGGATCCGTTGCGCGTTGCCCATCAGCGCCCTGCACCCCAAGATTCGGTGCGGCTGCGAACCGATGTGCGCCTTGAGCCCGCCGAACCGGATTCTACTAAACCGAAAATGCCGGACCTAAGGGGGCTGGGTGCGCGTCAGGCTGTTTATTGGTTGAACACCTATGGTGTTGCCGTACGTGTCGAAGGGCATGGCCGTGTTGTAGCCCAGTGGCCAGCCCCAGGAACTGCTTTACCTTCCGAAGCCTACCTGCGATGCCAGTAGCTATCCCACCTAACCCTTTGCCTTTGTCCCGGGTGCTGGAGCGCCTGGAACAGGAGCAATTGCTTCAGGCCATTGAAGGACCTGTTGAGGATCGTGTACTGACACACCTGGCCGATAACAGCCGGGAAGTAGAAGCCAATGGGCTTTTTGTAGCCCTGCGCGGCGTGCACGTTGATAGCCATCGGTTTATCCCGCAAGTGCTTGAACGGGGTGCTGCAGTTGTGGTGGGTGAGGTGATTCCTGAAGCGCTTAAGGTCCAATTTCCAGAGGTAACGTTCCTTCAGGTTGCGGATAGTCGGCGAGCGCTGGGCGTGCTGGCTGTACTATTTCATGCCAATGCGGCCCGCAGGCTACGCTTGATTGGCATCACGGGGACCAACGGCAAGTCGACAACCGCATTTTTGGTCTACCACATGCTGAACGCCCTCGGGGAAGATACGGGGCTTATCGGTACTATCAGCTATCGCTTTGGGCGCCACGAGTTACCCGCTTCACAGACCACCCCCGGCCCTATTGAACTCAACTACTTGCTGCGGCGCATGGCCGGGTTGCATTGCAGATGTTGTGTGATGGAGGTTTCTTCGCATGCTTTAGACCAGGAGCGGGTAGCAGGCCTATCGTTTTCGGTTGCGGTTTTTACAAACCTGACGCGAGACCACCTGGACTATCATGGCACGTTTGAGGCTTATTTAAAGGCCAAGAAAAAACTTTTCGACCAACTCAGTTTTCGAGCAACTGCGCTTTACAACTTGGATGATCCTAATGGTCCGGCCATGGTGGCCGACACCCAAGCGTGCTGTCTGAGCTATGGCCAGCATCCTGAGGCCCAGGTGCGTCTGCGGATTGTTAGCCATAGTCTGGAAGGCCTAACGCTTAACATTGATGGGCGGCTTCAGCGTTTTCCCCTGGTAGGACGTTTTAACGCTTATAACCTAACGGCTGCCTATGGGGTGGGGCGTGTGTTAGGCAAAGATCCAGAACTGATTCTGCAGGCTTTGGCCCAGAGCCCTCAGGTTCCAGGGCGTTTTGAACGGTTTACGTTTTTGGATGGCACGACGGTCGTGGTAGACTATGCCCATACGCCTGATGCGTTGGAGAACGTGCTGCGCACGCTGCGTGAAATCAAGCCTGAGTCGACTCGGCTGTGGTGCGTGTTCGGGTGTGGTGGGGAGCGGGATAGAGGTAAGCGGCCGATGATGGGGGCGATTGCAGAGCGCTTGGCCGACTGCGTTGTGGTCACCAGCGATAATCCACGTTCGGAAGATCCATGCGCGATTTTCGAGGATATCCGGCGTGGCATGCAGCATCCCGAGGGGGCGTTGTGGGAAGTGGATCGGGCTAAAGCCATCGAAACCGTAGCGCGTCGCTGTCGGCCGGGGGATGTGGTATTGGTGGCCGGTAAGGGACACGAGACCTACCAAGTTATTGGAGGAGAGAAAATTCCCTTTGACGACCGCCAGTTTGTTCAGAAATACTTCGAGTATCACCATACGCCGGGTCGTTCCCGGATTTGGGGATTCGTCTGACATGCTTTACTACTTGCTGCAATATTTAGAGGTGACGTTTGAGCCTCCAGGCTTTCAGGTGTTCCGCTTTATCACCGTGCGGGCGGCTTTGGCCGCGTTGACGGCGCTGATGCTCTCCTTGTTTTTAGGACGGCGGATTATTCGCTGGCTTAAGCGGCAGCAGCTGGGAGAGCACGTGCGGGAGGACGTTCCCATCAGCCATGCCCACAAAGCGGGCACGCCAACCATGGGCGGCCTCATCATTTTGCTTTCTTTATTGGGCTCTGTGCTGCTGTGGGGGGCGATTGCCGAGGTGTACGTCTGGCTGGCGTTGTTGGCCACAGCCTGGATGGGGTTATTTGGCTTGGTAGACGACTATATTAAGACTGTCAAACGGGATAAGCGTGGCTTGACGCCTCGCATCAAGCTGGCCGGTCAGGTCAGTTTGGGCCTCATGGTGGGCAGCGTGCTGTATTTCCACCCCCAGTTTGCTGAAATCCACACGATCACCTATGTCCCCTTTTTGAAGGATAAAGTTTTCGATTACTACTTCTTTGGGGATAGCTTGCCGGTCGATCTGGGCTGGCTGGTGTACTTACCGGTGGCCGTTTTTATCGTGACGGCTGTTTCAAATGCGGTTAACATTACCGATGGGCTGGATGGTTTGGCGGCCGGCACTACTGCGTTTGTGGCTGCTGGCCTCATGGTGTTTGCCTACATTTCTGGCAATGCCATTCTGGCTGACTTTCTCAACGATTTGTATTTGCCCGGTGCCGGTGAGTTAACGGTTTTTGCGGCTGCAATGGCAGCCGCTTGCTTGGGATTTCTGTGGTACAATGGGTATCCAGCTCAGGTGTTTATGGGCGACACCGGTGCCCTGGCACTGGGAGCAGCTGTGGGTACGCTGGCCCTTATGGTGAAAAAGGAGCTACTGCTTCCCTTACTGGGCGCGGTCTATTTCATAGAGGCCCTTTCCGTGATCATTCAGACGACCTATTTCAAATATACCCGGTGGCGTACGGGACAGGGCCAAAGGGTGTTTCGGATTGCCCCGTTGCACCACCACTTTGAGGCGATGGGACTGCACGAGTCGAAGATCGTGATTCGGTTTTGGATTGTGACAGCGTTAACGGTACTGGCTACCCTCTTAACGCTGCGTATCCGATAGACGAGGTGGGCGATGCATCCTGAAGCGTTACGCAAAAAACGGGTGACCGTGGTGGGCGGCGCGCGTAGCGGCCTGGCCGTTGCCCGCTTACTCCGTAAGGCGGGAGCCCAGGTATTTCTTACCGAGCAAAAGCCTGCAGCAGCAGGCCTTGAGGCCATGCTCGATGCGCTGGGGGTGAGCTACGAATTTGGAGGCCATACTGCCCGCGCCTTGGAAGCGGATTTAATGGTGGTGAGTCCAGGGGTTCCTTCAACGATTCCGTTAGTTGTGCAGGCCTTGCGGACAGGCATCCCGGTATACGCTGAGATTGAAGTGGCTTCTTGGTTTTGCAAGGCCCCCATCGTTGCCGTAACCGGCACCAATGGCAAAACAACAACCACCAGCCTTATCGGCTACATCTTTCGGCAGGCTGGACGGCGAACGATTGTGGCGGGTAATATTGGATATCCCTTCTCCGATTACGTGCTCGACACGACGCCCGACGACGTGGTGGTGCTCGAAGTGTCCAGCTTTCAGCTCGACCACGTCGCCACATTCCGGCCGCGTGTGAGCGTACTGCTCAACCTGACGCCTGACCACCTGGATCGCTATAACTATAGCTTCAACGAATACGCACAGAGTAAATTTCGCATTTTTGCCAACCAGCGCGACCAGGACGTGCTGGTCTATAACCACGATGATGTGCTGATCCGGTCGGCAGCAGAGCGCGCGCATCAAAAACGCGGTCTCCGAATTCTGGGCTTTAGCCAAAAAGAGGAGCTGTCAGAAGGTGCTTTTGTACGTGAAGGGTACCTTGTTTTTCGGATCGACAAGCAGGAGGAAGTCCTTATGCATACGGACAAACTGGCCCTGCGTGGGCGACATAACCTGTACAACTCGCTTGCGGCTGCTGTAGCAGCCCGGGTAATGGAAGTACGCAACGACGTGGTGCGTGAGAGCTTAGCAAGCTTCGAAGGTGTACCCCACCGGCTGGAGTTTGTGCGCGAGCTCGATGGGGTACGCTACATCAACGATTCGAAGGCCACTAACGTCAACGCCGTGTGGTATGCGCTCGAAAGCTTCTCCTGTCCTATTGTCCTGATCGCTGGAGGACGAGATAAGGGGAACGACTACACGGTGCTTAAGCCCTTGGTGGCCGAAAAAGTTCGGGCCCTGGTGGCTATTGGAGAAAGCGCTGACAAGCTGATGGCTGAGCTGGGGCCGCTGGTGCCGCATGCCGTTAAGGCTCAGAGCATGGAAGAGGCGATCCGGTATGCCCGTTTGTTTGCCGAGCCTGGCGACGTTGTGCTGCTTAGCCCGGCTTGTGCTTCGTTTGATATGTTTGAAAATTATGAAGAACGCGGCGATACCTTCCGCCGTTTGGTAATGAGTTTGTAGAGCAATGGCTACGTTTGCAGCACCCTGGAAGCGTTCGAAGGCGGCACGTCCATCCGTTAAGCCTGGCGTCGACCGCTACGTCCAGTTGGTCGTGGGGGCCTTGCTGGCGTTCGGTGTGGTTGCGGTCTACAGTGCCGTATCGTTTCTGGCCGAAACCAAGGCGGGTGGCGATCCAGAGCGGCTGCTTTGGCGTCACCTGATGCGGGTTGCGTTGGCTGTGCTGGCGATGGGGGTTGTTGCCCGTATGGATTATCGGCGACTGGCCCGCTGGAGTCTTCCCTTGCTTGTCGGCTCACTGGGATTGCTGCTGGTAGTGCAGGTAGCCGGTGTCGCTTTTGGAGGGGCTACACGTTGGCTGCGTATCGGTTCGTTGGTTTTCCAACCTTCCGAATTGGCCGAGTTGGCACTGCTATTACATGTAGCGGTGCTTTTGACGCGTAAGCAAGCCTACATCACCTCGTTTGACCGAGGCTTTCTGCCGCTTTTGTTCTGGATTCTACTCACAGCGGTCTTGATTGGCATCGAAAACCTTTCTACAGCCGCACTGTTGACGGTCGGAACGTTGCTGATGTGTTTTGTAGGCCGCATGCGGCCGCTGCATTTGGGAGGGCTGGCGGCGATCAGTTTTGTGTTGGCCCTACTGCTTTTGCTTAGTTCGCCGCAACGCGCTGCACGCATCGAAGCTTCTTTAGGCGTTAAGCTGTTCCCGAACACGCGAGCTGAAGAAGTATTCGATCCGCAGGGTGAGGGCTATCAGGCTCGTCAAGCACGGATTGCATTTGCTATGGGGGGGCTTACGGGAGTTGGACCGGGCAAGAGCCTACAACGAGACTTTTTACCGGCGCCTTATAACGACTTTATTTTTGCTATTGTGGCCGAAGAATACGGCCTTATTGGCGCGCTGGCCCTGCTGGTCGCGCTTGTGGTTTTGATGTTTCGGGGATTTTTGCGTATCGCCCGGCGCGCGCCAGATCCACTGGGATTTTTCTTGGCTTTTGGCGCCACAACGGTTTTGGTGTTGCAGGGATTGGTTCATGCCGCTGTAAACTGCGGCTTGTTGCCGGTAACGGGTTTGCCGTTTCCGTTTGTGTCCTATGGGGGGTCGTCGCTTTTGGCCAATGGGGTGTTGGTCGGATTGCTTTTGAGTGTTTCGCGGCGGGTAGCCTTGCAAGCTGAAAAGGCAGAGGTGTGATGACCACGCTGCTGCGCACACCGAGGGTTTGGGTTCCGGGACGGGCGGCCGTCGAGGCGGCACCACGGGTGTTGTTTGTCGGGGGGGGGACTGGAGGGCATGTATATCCTGCTTTAGCCATTGCCGATGCGCTTCGGGCCCAGCGTCCTGATGCGGTCATCGCATTTGCCGGGACTCAAGTCCGTTTGGAATGGACTGCAGTGCCTCAAGCCGGCTACCCGATCCATCCGATTACGGCCGTAGCTTTGCCACGCCGACCCACGCTGCAGCTGTTGCGCGTGCCCTGGCAGCTCATGCGAGGACTCCACGAAAGCCTGCAACTTATTCGGGCTTTCGACCCTGATGTAGTTGTAGGCACAGGAGGCTACGTATCCGGCCCTGTCTTGCTTGCGGCTCATTTGCTGCGGCGTCCTTTGTTGCTTCAAGAGCAAAACGCCTATCCAGGGATCACCAACCGGCTACTGGGGCGTTGGGCTGCGCGCATCTTTGTAGCGTTCCCAGAGGCTCAGGCCTATTTTCCAGCTGAGCGTTGCGTGCTTGTCGGCAATCCGGTGCGGGCTGCGCTGGGGCAAGTGTCGCGTGCTGAAGCCAGGCGCCGGTTAAAGCTGCCGTTAGAAGCGCACGTGTTGCTTGTGTTCGGCGGTTCGCTGGGCAGCACCGTGCTTAACGAAGCTGTAGTCCGGGCTCTTCCAGTCTGGCTGCAAACGGCAGGGGTGTACGTGCTTTGGCAGACCGGCCCGCGGCATTATGAGGGGCTTCGGCAACGCCTGGAGCCGCTGCCCGATCGGGTACGCTTGCTGCCTTATATCGACGACATGGCAACCGCCTATGCAGCAGCTGACCTGGCTGTATGCCGCGCGGGAGCGTTAACCTGCAGCGAACTTATGGTAACCGGCACACCGGCCATTCTGGTCCCTGCTACCCAAGTCGCTGCCGACCATCAGACGCGGAATGCCGAAAGTATGGCCCAGGCCGGAGCGGCGATCCATCTGCCCGAAGTGGCGCTGGCTGAGCGACTGCAAGCTGAAGTGCAGCGCTTGCTGGCCGACGCAGCGCGGCGTGCCGCTATGGCCGAGGCTGCCCGACGTCTGGCGCGCCCGCATGCGGCAAGGGCGATTGCCACCGAAGTACTTCGCTGGGCTGAAATGCGGCGGGCACATCCCGCCAGGAGGCATCATGACTGAATCGAAATGGCGGCGACCGCCCTTGTTTGGGCGTGTGCGCCATATACATATGGTGGGCATTGGAGGAATTGGCATGAGCTCGATTGCCGAGATCCTCTTGCTCCGAGGATTTCGCGTGACCGGCTCAGACCTCAAGCGAAGCGAAATTACTGAACGTTTAGAGCGGCTTGGGGCAACCGTGTACGAAGGCCATCATCCGGAGCACATTGAAGGCGCCGATGTTGTCGTCTATTCCTCGGCAGTACGTCCTCAGGAGAATCCAGAGACACTCGAAGCGCTGCGGCGCCGCATTCCGCTTATTCCGCGTGCCGAAATGCTGGGAGAGCTTATGCGGATGAAGTTCGGCATTGGCGTCGCCGGCACCCATGGCAAAACGACAACCACTTCGATGATAGGTCTGGTGGTGGCCGAAGGCGGCTTCGACCCGACCATCATTGTGGGGGGAAAGGTGACGGCCTTTGACTCCAATGCCGTTGCCGGTGAAGGCGACATCATCGTCATCGAAGCTGATGAATACGACCGAACCTTCCTGCGGCTGACGCCCACCTGGGCTGTGATCACCAGCATTGAAGCAGAGCATCTGGATATCTACCGAGATTTAGACGATCTGCTCGAGGCTTTCTGTCAATTTGCCTCCAGCGTGCCCTTTTTTGGTGCGACGATTCTTTGTTTGGATGACCCGAATGTGCAAACGTTAGTGGGGAAGCTTGACCGACGCACCCGGACCTATGGGTTGGCCCGGCAAGCCGAAGTGCGTGCGGAGAACATTCGTTTTGAAGGTTTTGGGTCTTCCTTTGAGGTTGTGCTCGAAGGCGTCTCGCTGGGAGAGATACGCCTTCAGGTTCCAGGATTGCATAACGTACGCAATGCGCTGGCAGCCGTTACCGTGGGACTTGAGCTTGATATACCGTTTGCCCGCATTCGGGCTGGACTAGAACGTTTTACCGGGGTGCGTCGGCGTTTTGAACGGTTAGGAGAAGTGCAAGGCATTTTGGTCATCGATGACTATGCGCACCATCCGACCGAAATTCGCGTCACCCTGGAAGCTGCAGCTACGGCTATGCCTGATCGGCGGCTTGTAGCAGTATTCCAACCGCACCTGTACTCGCGGACGCGGGATTTTCAGGAAGAGTTTGCGCGGGCGTTTGTGGATGCCGACGTGCTCGTGGTGACCGAAATCTACGGAGCGCGGGAAGCCCCGATCCCAGGCATCAGTGGAGCGGGTGTTGCCGAGTTGGCACGGCGCTTCGGTCACCGTGATGTGCACTACGTACCCGATTGGGTGCAACTCCCCCTCTATCTACAAGAGCGCGTGCTACGACCTGGAGATGCGGTGCTGTTTTTAGGTGCCGGTGATATCTGGCGGGCAGCCCGTGAACTTTTAGAATCCCTGTCCCGCTGGAAAGAGGCAAAATCGCAATCCATATCCACAACCCATGCCGCCCCGTAAGGTCCAAACTGCATTGCGCACGTCGCGGCCAGTGCTGCGACGTCGGCGATGGATTCGGCGCCTTTTGCTGGGGTTGCCGGTAGGCTTGGTGTGCGTATTGGCCTGGCTGTGGTTTAGCAGGGTGCAGGTGACCCGTATCGAAATCAAAGGAGCGCACCATGCCGATGCCGATCAGCTACGGGCCCTGGCCGCTGTAGATTCTGGCGCAGTGCTGTTTGAGCTGGATTCTGAGGTGATTGCTGACCGGGTCAAGCGTCATCCATGGGTACGTGAGGCGTCGGTAACTCGATTCCCAACCGGAGTGCTCCTTATTCATGTGGAAGAACGCGTGCCGGTAGTGTTGCAGATGGAGGCTACAGGCCGGCCGGCGCGCTATCTAGACGCTGAAGGATATGCTATGCCGTTAGGGAAGGGGCCGGCAGCGGACGTGCCGCTTTTACATGGGGTTCGTGGTCCGGTGCATCCCATGCGTCCAGTACAAGACGAACGCGTGCGGGCGCTCTTGAGCGCGCTGGCAGCCATGCCGGAGGCAGAACGGGCTTTGATATCCGAGATCCTCTATACGCCAGAGCATGAGTTTTGGCTTTATACAACCCCAGCTGCCGGTCAAGGGAGTATTCCGGTTCGCCTGGGGCGTGAAGGCTTTGCCGAGCGTTTGCGAATCCTTGCTGCTTTTTGGCAGCAGGCCGTTTTAACCCAGCCAAACAAGACGTTTTCGTTAATCGATTTACGATTTGCTGGTCAAGTGATTGTGCAAGAGCGCTTAAATTTATAACCCCTAACCGGGAGTGGTCATGAACGAACGGATTGTTGTAGGCGTCGATATTGGCACCACGAAGGTGTGTGCGGTAGTGGCTGCGGCCGATGAGATGAATCGGGTTAACATTCTGGGTGTGGGTGTAGCTGAATCGGATGGTCTAAACCGGGGTGTGGTTGTCAATATCGACAAAACCGTTGCTTCGCTTCGCGCTGCCGTCAGCGAGGCTGAACGGGCAGCAGGCATTCAGGTCCGCAACGTCATTGTGGGGATTGCAGGAGATCACATCCAAAGCTTTCAAAGTCGTGGGGTAATCACCATCTCCAATCGGGATGGTGAGATTACCCGGCGCGATGTAGAGCGTCTTTTGGAAGACACCACGCATGTGGCGTTGCCGGCCGACCGAGAAATTCTTCATGTCATTCCTCAGGAGTTTATTGTAGATGGGCAAGATGGGGTGGCCGATCCGGTAGGGATGAGTGGGATTCGCCTGGAGGCCAATGTGCACATTATCACCGGCCTGGTTTCGGCAGCGCGCAACATTTACCGGTGTGTGGAGAAGGCCGGTTATGAAGTGGCCGATCTAGTGCTGGAGCCGCTGGCCTCTTCATTTGCCGTACTGCATCCCGATGAAAAAGAAATTGGCGTTGCGCTGATCGACATTGGTGGGGGCACAACCGATATTGCTGTCTTTGAAGACCATACTATCCGGCACACGGGCGTGATTGCGGTGGCTGGAAACAAGGTGACCGACGACATTCGCAAAGGGTTGGGGATTATGCGTGATCAAGCAGAGCGGCTCAAGTGTCGCTTTGGGGTGGCCTTGGTAGACCTCATTGAGGAGGATGAAGAAATCACTATTCCCGGCATTGGGGGACGCCCGGAGAAACGCATTAGCCGGAGTACATTGGCGCAAATTATCCAGCCGAGAATGGAAGAAATTTTAGAAATTGCAGCGATTGAGATTAAGCGCAGTGGTTATGCTCGGCATTTGGCGGCTGGGGTTGTGCTAACGGGCGGTGGTGCCCTAATTCCGGGGACGGTCGAGTTGGCTGCCGATGTGTTGGGTATGGAAGCGCGTTTGGGTGCGCCTACCGGGTTATCGGGAGGCATGGTGGCTGAAGTGAGCGATCCGAAGTTTTCTACAGCTGTGGGTTTAGTCCTTTACGGTCTGCGACCTGAACTGATCGGTACACCAGGGCTCAGTAGTGAAGTGCAGGCACGTAGTGTGGGTGAAGCTATCCAGGGGGCAACCTTGCTGCGCAAAATTGCTAGCCGTATGAAAGCTTGGTTTGATGAACTTTGAATGTTCGGATGCTGTCGGGTAGCTCGGCCCGGTAGCTTTTATCTGCTGAACCACAATCGGAAGGGGGATTTATGGAACAGTCTATTAGCTCACGCTTCGCGTTTGACGATTCGGTACGCAACGAAGCCAAAATCTGTGTGGTGGGCATCGGTGGTGGTGGTGGCAACGCCATTAACAACATGTTAGAGCGGGGTATCCATGGGGTAGACTTTATTGCGATCAACACCGATGCCCAAGCCTTGGCGGCCAACCAGGCTCCGATCAAGATTCAGGTGGGACGCAACCTGACTAAAGGTCTGGGGGCTGGTGCACGCCCGGCCGTTGGGGCGCAAGCGGTGGAGGAAAGTCGAGAGGAGATCGAACAAGCCCTCAAGGGCTATGACATGGTTTTTATCACGGCAGGTATGGGGGGAGGCACGGGTACAGGGGGCGCACCCGTGGTAGCAGCCATTACGCGCAAGCTGGGTATTTTAACCGTAGCTATTGTGACCAAGCCTTTTGAATGCGAAGGGGCTAAGCGCATGAAAACTGCGCTCGATGGCATCGCGTTGCTCAAAGAAAATGTCGACACGCTTATTGTCATTCCTAATGAGCGCCTGCTGGACATTTCCGACGACAAGACCACCTTACTGGAGGCGTTTGCAAAAGCAGACGAAGTGCTCTACAACGCAGTGCGGGGTATTAGCGACCTGATCACGGTCCATGGCCTGATTAACCTAGACTTTGCCGACGTCAAGACTACCATGCAAGGTGGAGGCACCGCTATCATGGGCTCTGCTGTAGCTACTGGTGAAAATCGGGCCGAAAAGGCGGCCATTGCAGCTATTTCCAGCCCCCTCCTCGACGGGCTTTCCATTTCAGGAGCCCGAAACGTGCTGGTCAATATCACGGCCGGTCGGTCGCTGGGCATTCGTGAAGCCACTACCGCAGTGCGCATTATCCAGCAGGAAGCAGGAGAAGATGTGGAGGTTATTTTCGGTACGGTGATCGACGATAGCATGGGCGATGAGCTGCGCGTAACGGTCATTGCGACGGGCTTTGATCGTGAACGCCGGCCAGAAACTGTCGGGCGACGCCGGACCGTTGCCTTAGAACCTGAAGAACCTTATGTGAACTACAAAGGCGAGGAAAATCTTAAGCGGCTTGATACCCCTGCTTTCGAGCGGCGCACCTTGCCTCTGGCAGGCGATACCGAACGCCTGGGAAATATCCGACGGCTACATGCCGACGAGCTGAAAGAACGCAACGAACGCATCCGCAAGGACAACAAGGACAACCTCGATACACCTGCTTTTTTACGCAAAATGATGGATTGAGACAGCGGCAGGATCGGGCACCACGGTCGCGGGGACGGTGAAGCATAGATGACACTGGGGCAGGTAAACTTAACTACAAGTCCCCCTTCACCCTGCGTCGAGCTGCCGAGCACAGCCTAACCTAAGGCAGGGTGGTGGTTCAGCGAGCGGCTAAAGAGCCGCAATAAAAAGAAAGGGGCAGCACCGGTGCTGCCCCTTTCGTGTGTCTAGGCTGCTTGGGCTCAAGGACCAAACTTGAAGAGCAATCCTCCAGCTACGGTTACCAGCTCCACATCGCCCAGCATCGTCACCTGCGCCTGCACAAAAGGACGAAGTGGACCTACTCCGAATCGTACCCCACCTACGAGATTCAGACCAGTATCGGTATCACTAGCACCAAAATCACCAAATCCTGGAATATCTACACTCACCGAGGTTCTGGAAATTCCAATCCCTCCTCCTACATAAGGGGTGAACAAGACGCCTGGGCCAAAGCTGAGCAAAGCGTTAAGGCTTAGCTGCCAAAACGTGGTGTTTTCTTCCATAAAGTAGTAATCAAACGTAGCCTGAAAATCGATGGGTAGAGCCATTATGCCCAGACGAGCATCTGCCCCGACAAAGGTTTTTTCTACATCGCCCCCAATATCATAGCCAACACGTGGGCCCAGCTCAAAAGTAATCGGCGAGGGCACCTGAGCCCGCACAGACAGCGCACCGAGTAGGCTTAAAAACACGAAGGAGAGGATACGATATGACATAGAGCGTATCAGGTTTGGTTGGAAAGAAAATGCCGCGTCGTATCTTTCTTAATATACACGAGAGTCTTCAAAAAAAAACAGTACGCAACTCAACTTTTGTTGTGCGGCTGCGCGTTCAACATAGCCCTTTTATAAAGCTGATAGGGCTTTTTTGCTGGGGTATAAGCGTGTCCTTGGGGAATGCAGCTTATGCCCAGCTTTGGGGTATTGTCTGGAGGCCTCCACAAGACACCCTGCAGGCGTTGGTCGACTGGCAAGCGATCCGACAGCTTGGCGTTCGGGTTGTCCAAATAGAAGGGGGGGAGCTCCCGGCTTTTATACTGGACATAGCCGACTCTTTGGGGATTGCGGTGTACGTATCATTACCGATTGAGGCGCTGCCTGCTCGCGCTTTGGAACGGGCACTGCCGATCGCACGGCAGCAACTCCGAGCCCTTCTTGAGCGAGCGGGGCGGCATCCATCGCTGCATGCCATAGGGTTAGCCCAAGGAGTGGATACGGCCGATCCCGCGGCTTGCTTTTATTTTGAAACCCTTGCGGCCGAGGTGCGCCGTTATCGGTCCGATCTGCATGTCTACTACGAGACGGTGTTTATTGAGTCGGATCAGTGCGGCCACACGGTCGATAGGGTGCTTTTAGATGCACGTGATGTCGACGATCCGCTGCTCTTGCTGCGTCGCTGGCTGCAAGCCCATCCTCGAATTCCAGTGGGCATAGGTAAGCTCGGAACCTGGGTAAGGGCCGATACCCTGCGCGGACTCGAGGTGCCACACGCTCCAGAGGTGCAGGCGCGTTACTTCGAGCAGCACCTGCGCCGCCTCCAAGGCTGGGTAGATGGTCCGGTTTTCGTCTATCGATGGCGCGACGTCCCTCGGCAACGTCCCGCGTTGCATCATGACCAGCCCTATTGGGAACCCTATGGCTTGTATACCCCAGAGGGCTTGCCGCGGCCGGCGCGCGATGTAGTGCACGGGTGGTTTACAGGTAAGCAGCGAATTTTTGCCTTTCCGAAAGGGCACCCTCCCAGTCCCCCATGGCCCTGGGAGGTCATGCTGGCTTGGGTTCCTATTGTACTGCTGGCCATGAACTACCGCGTTTCCCCACTTTGGCGTTTGCAGAGCGGGCGTTACTTTCGAGCTCACGGTTTTTACATTGAAGCGGTACAGTGGGGACGAGATCTCCCGCTGGGGTCCATTTTGGCCTTTGGTTTAGCGCAAAGTGTGGCGCTCGGAGTTTCGTTGGCAATTGGTCTGCCCCTGCTGCGTCAGAGTCGAGCGGTTGCCTATTTAGTAGGGCTACTGCCTTTATGGGTGCAGGAAGGGGTGCTACTTGTTTTACAGTACCCGGTAATTTTGCTGTTTCTAATGCTTGTTGGCGTTGCCGTAGGTATGGGGCTATGGAGCTTAGGGCTTGTGTTGCTTAGCTACTGGGGACATCGTATCGGATATGTGCAAGCGTTGACGCTTGCGCTTATGCCTCGCTGGATTATGCTGGTGCTGTTGATGGTGGCCCTGGGTCTTTTAGGCACCAAAAGTCCTGCTGGTGGATCTGGATTGTTGGCGCTCTGGTTGGTCTGTGAGGGATGGAGCATGCAGCGTACGCTACGGGATGCCTGGCAGGTTGTCGGCGGACACCTCAGTAGGTTTTTCGTGGCGGTACTTTTTCACCCGGGCTTTATATTGCTTGGAGTTGTGCTGGCGGGCGCGGCAGGGGGATTGCATTCAGGCGATATGTACTTTTTGTGGCATTTGCTCCTCGCAGAGTTCTGAAGCCGACTGGGTTAGCCGATGCCAAACGCGTGTGGCAAAGGCGTAAAACGGAGCTTTTTGATGTAGCCAGCCAAAATGCAGCGCAAAAGGGGTCACTTCCATGTAGTCTCCTCGGCCGGGCAGGTGCGTAAAGAGTTTGAGCAGTAGGCGTCGAAGTGTAGCGTTAGGGAGTCCACGCAGCGCGTAGACCAAGCGATCGGTATAGTAGCGGCAGCGGACCTGTTCGAAGTCGGGATCGTAGGTGGTCAGGTCTTCGATAAAATCGAGCTGGGGGCTGTTTTGTCCAGCAAACCAGGGAAAGACGGGGAGGTTAAGCTGGCTCATGGCCAGGGCCAGGCTCCACTCGCAGGATTCTTCATTACGGCCTTCATGAAGACGGCTTCGGAAATGGGTTTCTGCTTGGCGAGCCAGGAACTTGGCAGCCAGTTCACAGACGGTTCGGGTTAACTCGGTATCTTGGGCAAAGATCATCCCAGCCTGCACGCGGGGAAGATAGGTAAGGCCTAAGCGGCGCAGGGTGCGGCGCCGACGGTCTAGCAAAAAGTCTACAACAACGCCCAGGCCTTTAGGTCCACCAAAGAAAAAATCTGCCCGCTCTAAACCGGTCGCAGTAAACGGAAAAGCTGCAAATTGTTGCCACAGAGGATCCGGGTTGCGACACCAGATCATGTCGGCATCGACAAACAAGCACCGTTCAAAGGGCATGAAGCGATGCAGATGATGTTTGAAGCCAACAATGGAGCGGTGGGCTTCTGGAAGCGGAGCAATAACTTGAAACCACCGATCCAAACCATGGCGTGTAAGCAGGGCCTGATGTTCAGGCGGGCAAAAAAGTGCCACTGGCCGGATCGGATCATGCCGTCGCAGCGTGACCACTGAGGCTAGTGCATGCTGCACGTAGCGTTCGGGACCATAGGTGTGCAGCACGTAGCCTTCGCTAAGCGCACGGGACATTATCTTTTTGTTAAGTCCGTAAAACGCTACACAAACGATAGAAGGGCTGCTTGGGTTTTACGTAAAACCGAAAATTTTAGCTCACGAAGAAGCTGGGCGGGTAAGCTGGGCCTGCTTTTTGCGCAAGCTGTTCATGAGCGCCTCAAAGCCGCGCTTGCGAATCACGCTCTGGAACGAGCGGGCGTAGCCATCGACTGTGCTCACTTCATCGATAATAATATCATAGGCTTTCCACTGCCCACTGCGTCGATTAAAAAGGTAAACCACTTTGGTGGGGGTTTCTTTGTAGGTGACGGTGGTCAGTACCCGAGCGCTATCGCCCTGTACCTCAATGCGCTCGTAGCGTACTTGGGCCCGGTAGATGTCCAGATCCGCCAGGGATTGTTCGCGCACGATATCGCTAAAGACCTGAATGAATTCTTGGCGCTGCGCTGGCGTCAGGTTGTTCCAGAAGGGCCCCAGGGCCAGACGGCCCATGGTTTCAAAGTCGACCACACTGTTAATTTGGTCCTTTAGGCGGGCGCGTCGCTCTGGTGTTAAAGGGCCGGCATTCAGCAAGGCTTTAACCTGGCGGTCGCGGTTTTCGAGCAACTGCTGCAAGCGTTGGGCCTCGGGGTTATTGGATTGGGCCCAAAGGCTGCGCGCTCCAAGCATCCCGCTGAGCAGGCTAATTCCTATCGCAAGGAGTATGGGTCGCTTAAGCATGGTGATTGGGGTTTATGGCCTATCAGGCAGGCGTGCTTTTACTCAATAACCGTACCGTTACGAATATTTTTGTCCAAGGTGCCTGTAGCGCGCAGTAAACGCAACACAGCGCGGTTATAATTGTAGACCGCTTCGTAGTAACGCGCTTGTAGCTCTAAGTTCTCCCGGACAGCTCGCACGAGGTTTTCGGTATCGCCTAAATCCAGGTCGAAGTTGATTTGTTCAGTGCGCAGCCATTCTTTACTGATGGTTAGGGCACGGTCGCGGGCTTCTAAGGCAGCCTTGGCAATCAACACGTTGCGATAGGCTTCTTCGACTTCGAAACGGACCAGGAGGCGTGCGGCTTCCAGTTGGTAGGCTACTTCATTGCGTTGGGCTTGGGCTTGGGCAACGCGGGCGCGGGTTTGACCAAAGTTGAGATTCAGGCGCAGTCCTAAGCCGGCGCGCAGGCTTTCCCCTAAGTAGGGATCGCTGATGTACGGATTAGGCTGACGGTAGCGGCCAGCCGTATACGTCCAGCGTCCGGAGACGCCCAAAAAAAGCTTAGGGTAGTAGTCCGAGCGGGCTACATCGAGCAGGGCTTCTCGAGCAGCTAAGCCGGCTTGGGCTTGCTGAATTTCTGGGCGATGGACTTCTGCCAGGGTGAGGTAGGCTTCTAAAGGTTTTAAGGTGAAGGGTACGGGGAGCAAAGGTTCGGTGGGTTCCAGCGTAACCGTTCTGGGCAGCTGGAGCTGAAGGATCAAAGCAGAGCGGGCAAGCTGATGGCGCTCTTCGGCTTCAACCACGCGCTGCAGGTACTCCTGTTCGGTAATGCGCAGTTGGAACAGGTCCGCATCGTCTACATCGGGCGCGCCGCTTTCCAGTAGCCGGTTGATTTCAGCTTTGGCACGGTCGATGATTTCGCCGGTCTCTCGTGTTAGGCGAAGTAGAGCTTCTGTAAGTTGCAGGCCATAGTAAAGCTCCCCCGTGCGGGCTGCTACTTCCAAGGCTTTTTGCCGCAGGCCAGCGGTTTCGACCTCAGTGCCATACTGGGCAGCGCGGATTTGACCGCTGAGCTCTCCCCAGGTCCAAAGTGGCTGAATCAGCTCAACCTCAAGCTGGTTGAAGGGGCGCAGGTGCTTCCAGTCGTTACGTACCTCTGGATTGAGATACAGCGCATCGGTTGGATAGGGGTTGCCATCCGGAATTCGGAGACTGGGTGCGATGGCATGTGCCGTTTGCAGCCGAAGCTGGGTCAAGAATCGGCTTGCCTGGGCCTGCTCATAGCGGGCTTGAGCGAATTCCTGACGCGCAGCAACAACCTGCAAATCGGGACTTACAGCCAAAGCGCGTTGAAGGGTTTGCAGAAGCGAAAGCCGTAGGGTATCGGTCGGCTGTGCCAGTCCCTCTCCCCTGAGGCCAAACACAAGGATGACAATGCTGGCATAATGGGGCCAAAGCTTATAGGACATCATTGCAAAAGGCAGTATTTTTAGGGTAAACGAACTGGAAAAGTACGTCGTTGTCCGCTTACTTTATTGCAAACTTCTTTCCATTAATGCGTCGCTATGGATCCGAGACCCCTGGGGGCCGTGCTCAAGGAAGTTATTGCGCGACTGGGGTTGGGCGCGCACATCGAAGCAGCCCGCGTAGTGGAGACCTGGGCCGCGTTGGCCGGACCTCAGATCAATCGTGTCACCGATGCGGTTTGGGTGCGTGAGGGTACGCTTTACGTTAAGCTTACCTCAGCTGCTTGGCGACACGCGCTGCATCTGCAGCGTGAGCAATGGCGACTGCAGCTCAACAAAGCGTTGGGCAAGCCGCTGATTCAAGAAATTATTTTTCGATAGCTTCTGCTCAGGCTTCAAAGCGAGCAAAGGCCACAGCCGTGTTGTGGCCTCCAAATCCAAAGGCATTGCTGATGGCAACCCGCACTGGACGCTGCTGAGGCGTGTTAAACGTGTAGTTGAGATCGCATTCGGGATCTGGATGCTCGAAGTTGATGGTGGGTGGAATCGTCTGATGTACCAGGGCCAGGATCGTGGCGATTGCTTCGACGGCTCCTGCAGCGCCAAGCAGGTGACCGGTCATGCTTTTAGTGGATGAAAAATTCATGCGATAGGCATGTTCGCCAAAGACACGCTTGATCGCTTTGGTCTCAGCTACGTCGCCCAGTGGAGTGGACGTGCCATGCATGTTGATGTAGTCAACTGCTTCTGGCTGGAGGTTGGCATCAGCAAGCAAAGCTTGAAGGGTTAAGGCAGCCCCTTCGCCTTCAGGATCGGGAGCGGTGATATGATAGGCGTCGGCCGACATACCGATCCCAAGCACTTCGGCATAGATGCGCGCGCCGCGGCGTTGGGCATGCTCGAGCGCTTCGAGCACCAGGGCACCGGCTCCCTCGCCCATCACAAAGCCGTCGCGTGTGGCATCGAATGGTCGGCTGGCACGGGCTGGATCGTCGTTGCGCGTAGAGAGGGCTTTCATGGCATTGAAGCCTCCTAAGGCCATTTCGGTAATTGGTGCTTCGCTACCGCCGCAGAGTACCACGTCGGCCAGGCCCCGCTGAATGAGCAGAAAGGCATCGCCAATGTTGTGATTTGCTGTAGCACAAGCCGAGACAACAGCATAGTTGGGGCCACGGAATCCATAACGGATGGCCAGATGCCCAGCCGAAATGTCCGGAATAAGCATGGGAATAAAAAGCGGCGAGATGTGCCGCACGCCTTGGCGCAAGTAGTTCGTCGTCTGTTCTTGAAAAACCTGCATGCCGCCAATACCGCTGCCAAAAACGACTCCTATGCGGGCTTTTTCCGTGGCTGAAAGGGTTGCCGGATCTAATCCCGCATCGCGCAGGGCTTCGTCAGCAGCCACCAAGGCATACTGCGCAAAGGGATCCAGTCGTCGTGCTGTTTTGCGATCCATGTAGTTGAGCGGATCAAAGCCCTTGAGCTCGCAGGCGAAATGCGTGTCAAACGGCGTGGGATCAAAGCGGGTAATGGGTGCTGCACCGCTAACACCACGCAGCAGGTTTTCCCAAAACTCAGAAACGCTTAGCCCAATTGGCGTAAGCGCGCCCATTCCGGTAACAACAACGCGCCGTGGATATCGCATAGGCTTTCTTAAAATCAAAGACACAAAAAAGCCCGGCACTTGCTTTCCAGCTTGGCCGGGCTTAAGGCAACAGGGCCTTAGGCACCGATCTTTTCCTTAAGGTACTTGATGGCGTCGCCAACAGTTACAATTTTTTCTGCTTCTTCGTCGGGAATAGTAATATCAAACTCTTTTTCAAACTCCATAATAAGTTCAACGGTATCGAGCGAGTCGGCACCCAAGTCGTTTGTAAACGAGGCTTCCGGTGTAATGTCTGCTTCGTCAACACCCAGCTTTTCGACGATAATGGCTTTCACTTTGGCTTCGATATCGTTTGCCATAGCGCTATGCCTCCTTGGTTGGTGCAGAAAGCTTCTTCCATAACGAGCCAGAGCCCGTCGGTGGGGGATGGCTAACCGCAAAATCGTTTTAAAATACAACACCAAAACGTTCCCAGCAACAACGGTAAGGTAACGTGGCGTTGCGGACGGCAGCGGCCAACGTGCAAATCTTGATAGAGTTCCATGGAAGCGTTCTGCTCTAAAAGCGTTGAACCCTGCAGCAAGCAAAGCGTTAACGGCTCGCCTAAACCTCTAGCCTAACGCAAAAGCGACAAAGACTTCAATGGCCTACCTGTTTACTTCTGAATCGGTCTCCGAAGGACACCCGGACAAAATCGCGGATCAGATCTCGGACGCGATCCTGGATGCCATGCTTGCCCAGGACCCTAACAGCCGGGTGGCTGTCGAGACGCTGGTCACTACCGGACTGGTGGTCCTTTCGGGTGAAGTGTACACGCGGGCGCATGTGGACGTGCAGCAAATTGCGCGCGAAGTTATCCGGGATATTGGTTATACCGATCCGCGTCTGCGCTTCGATGCGGATAGCTGTGGTGTGCTTTCAAGCATTCATGAACAGAGTCCTGATATCCGCCGTGGGGTCGATGGCGTGTCCACCGGTGAACAAGGGGCGGGGGATCAGGGCATGATGTTTGGCTATGCTTGTCGCGAAACGCCAGAGCTAATGCCTTTGCCCATCATTTTAGCGCATAAACTGGTACGGGAGCTGGCGCGCATTCGCAAACATGAACCGCAGCTGATGCCCTATCTGCGTCCGGATGCCAAAAGTCAGGTAACCGTCGAGTACGAAGACGACCGTCGTACACCCCGACGCATCCATACGGTGGTCATTTCGACGCAACACAGTGAAGACGTTTCGCAAGAACGCATTAAAGAAGACATCGGGGAAATTCTACTGCCGCGTGTACTACCACCGGAACTGGTCGACGATCGGCTCATTTTGCATGTAAATCCAACAGGACGGTTTGTTATTGGCGGGCCACATGGCGATACCGGTCTGACCGGTCGCAAAATTATTGTCGATACCTATGGAGGTAAAGGCGCGCATGGGGGAGGCGCTTTTAGCGGTAAGGATCCCTCCAAGGTAGATCGTTCGGGAGCTTATGCTGCCCGTCATGTGGCCAAAAATATTGTAGGTGCAGGCTTGGCCGATGAAGTCGAGGTGCAGATTGCCTATGCTATTGGGTTAGCCGATCCGGTTTCCATCGATGTAAACACCTTCGGTACGGGGGTTGTACCAGATGCAGTGCTAGTGGAAGTAGTACGGGAGGTCTTCGATCTCCGACCCGCTTCGATCATTCGGAATCTGGACCTGTTGCGTCCGCGCTATCGAGCCACTGCAGCATATGGACATTTTGGCCGTGAAGAATTCCCCTGGGAGGCGCTTGATCGCGTTGAAGAACTCCGTCAGGCTGTTGCCCGCTTTGCCTAAAGCGCAGTAGGATTGCACCAGGGCCGTCTAAAGCGTAGACGGCCTTTTTTTTGTACTTTGCTAAAGCCTTAGACCATTACCGGTCGCGTTATGACCCGCCATTTCGGGAAAAGGCTGAGCCTGGGACTGCTGATGCTTGCAATGGGCATGATTGCCTATGCTCAGCCGCGTCGCTTCCAGGTATTGCCCGATACGCTGTTGGCGTCGCCTACCCGTGCCGTACCAGATGGACGTGTGAATCCCCTTACCGGACACCAGCAAGCAGGTTACCGTAGCCTAGCTTCAGTGGCCTGGCAGGGGAACGCTGAAGCCACTGCGCGTGCATTCTTGCGTCAGGAAGCAGGACGCTTTGGCTGGTACGCTCCGGATCGTACGCTTCAGCTCCATCAGCTACGGGTTACCGCTCGGGCAACGCACCTGCGTTTTCAGCAAACCCTAAAGGGGATACCGGTGTGGGGACGATATGTACAGATCAATTTAAACCAAGCAGGTCAGCCTACCCTGGTGCTTAATGGCTATGATGCACAGCTGGAAGCTTGGGCCGATCGGTTTGAGCCTTCACCGGGCATTACGGCTTTGACAGCACTTACCCGCGCACGCCAAATACTTGAACAAGCTGCAGCTCCGGTTAGCGAACCCCTGTTGGTGGTTTGGCCGGTAGTGCCGCCTCGACTGGCCTGGCAATTTGTGCTATGGCCGGAAGATCGGCCTGAAGAATGGGCCGTTGTCGTCGATGCGCACAGCGGCGAGCTGATTGCGGTCTGGAATCAGGCCACCCATGCACAACCAGGCAAGACCGTCTTCCCTAACCCACTTCGGGTTTCGACGCCTTTGCCTGTAGGTTGGGTGACTGGTGAAGGTCTTGTATTCGATCCTGATCCGCTGGCAACGGCGGGCGTGCCTTACGGTGGGGCCTATGCCGATCACAATGATGCCGATACGCCCGAGTTGAATGCTGAGCGTCGTAGGGTTACGCTGCCCGAAATTACGCGGCATGAGGATGGGTTATATCGACTCGAAGGGCCCTACGTACGCATTACAGGCAATCTGGCTGGGGTGGCCGATGCAGCCTATGATCCCCCTGCCGAGCCTACTCCCGAAGGGTTTCGCTACACCCGCAGCGATCCACGCTTTGAAGCTGTTATGGCGTATTACCATATTGATTTTAGCCAGCGTTATTTGCAGCAGCTTGCAATCGGCACCCCTGTTCAGGAAGCCCCACTCCCAGTTAATCCGCGTGGGTTAAGCACGGATAACTCGATGTACTATCCTTCGGCTAATGCTATTGCCTTTGGCACGGGAGGAGTAGACGATGCCGAAGATGCCGCGGTTATCTGGCATGAGTACTGGCATGCCCTTCTGGAAGATATGGCACCAGGCCTGCTCAACACCAACGAGGGCAAAGCCCTTCACGAAGGATGGGCCGACTACTGGGCTGCCTCTTATGCCCGATGGCTGGCTGAAACTGGGGCTGTGCGGCGCACAGACTGGAATTTTCTCTTCCGCTGGGATAGCGGTGATGGGACAATCTGGGAAGGGCGGCGTATTGCCTTTGAGGGACACTATCCGCAAAACACCAACTGTGATCGCGAAGACCAGCCTCAGGGTCTATGTAACCCCTATCGGGACGGCCTGCTATGGGCCACCGTGCTCATGGAAATTCAGGATGTGCTTGGCAAGTCCGTTACGGATCGGTTAGCCGTTGCTGCTGCGCTGTACTTAAGTCCGCCTGCTACGTTTCGAGATGCAGCGCAGGCGCTTTTGCAGGCTGATATGGATTACTACGGTGGAGCCCATCTGGGTGCGCTTATTGACCGGCTGGGGGCAAGGGGCCTCATCGATCCCGCCTCGCTTCGGCTGGTTGTTCGCCATGATCCTAGCCGTGACGTTGAGATTACGCCGACAGCGCTGATCGTTCGCACCTACGTCACAGCCCGTATGGATTCGGTGGTGCGCGTGCAAGCCTTCTATCTGCAAAATGGACGATTTCTTCCTTCCGCTTTTTTCAGGCCTGTTCGGGATTCGCTCTTTGAAGGGCAGATACCCTGGGATGGGACGCCTGGACAGATCTTTTACTACCTCGAAGCGGAGACGGCAGGGGGATGGCAGTTGCGCCAGCCGTTGCAGGCACCTGCTCAAACCTTTGCTGTAGCCATAGGCCACGTGGCCGAAACCAACGTGCTTCACGTGTTACAGGCCAATGCGGGTTGGGTGCAGTCCGGTGCCCAATGGCGCATTCGACGTCCGCAGGCAACGCCGGCTACGCTCGTCCTGCTGCCCGTTGATTTGGCCCTCAATGCCCAGCGTTTGCGCCTGCATTTGCGCCATGCTTTTTATTTTGGCGAGGCGTGCAACGGTCTTTTGGAGGGGGCGGCAGATGGGGGCTACAGCTGGCAGGTTTTGCTGCCTGAGGGGGCTTCTTCCTCTAAACGCCCCTTTGGCGACGCGAGTCCGCCTGAGGGCATTTGGCACACGTTTGATCTTTCGGCCTACGCCGGTCGTACACTCTGGTTGCGGGCTTCCTTTCAGTGCAGCGGTGAAATCCCGGAAGCCTTCTGGGAACTGGATACGCTGCGTTTAGAGCAAGCTTCGATAGCGCCTACGCTGCAACTGCAGCGCCAGACCCAACTGTGGCCGCCTTTCCCCAATCCTTTTCGAACAGTGCTAACGCTTGCTTATACTTTGGCACGCATGCAGCATGTGCAGTTGGTTGTTTACGACCTGCTGGGGCGTGAGGTCGCACGGCTGGTCGATACGGTACAGCCCGAAGGGACCTACGCGGTGACGTTTCGGCCCAATGGACTGGCTGCAGGCGTCTACTGGGTCCGATTGCTTACCGAAAGCACGCAGCAGACGGTGTCTATTATTTACCGGCCCTAAGGTGAAGTCGTAATGAACCGTGAGCTTGCGGGCGAATTAAGGCGTAGGAACGAAAACCGAATGATTTAATCCGTAGCAAACCATGGACTACAAAGAAGGCGCTTATAAGGTGCGGGATCTGCGCTTGGCCGAAGCTGGCCGCAAGCGTATTGCATGGGCTGAGAGCCGCATGCCAGTGCTTATGCATTTGCGCGCACGGTACCAGCCCTTACAGCCGTTTAAAGGGTATCGGATTGCCGGCTGCTTGCACGTGACCAAAGAGACGGCGGTCCTGATTGAAACCTTTAAAGCTTGTGGGGCCGAGGTAGCCTGGAGTGGCTGCAATCCCCTTTCAACGCAAGATGATATCGCAGCTGCGCTGGCTGCTGCCGGGGTAGAAATTTATGCTTGGCACGGCCAGAGCGTCGAAGAGTTTTACTGGAGCATTGAGCGAACGCTCGACAAACCGCCGCATCTGACGTTGGACGATGGGGCCGACCTAATCTTTACGGTGCATCATCGCCGACCTGAGCTGGCCGAGCACATCATCGGGGGATCGGAAGAGACTACCACGGGGGTCAAGCGGCTAAGAGCCATGGCTGCCGATGGCAAACTGCGTTACCCGGTCTTTGCCGTCAATGATGCAGAAACGAAATGGGATTTTGACAATGTCTACGGAACTGGACAATCGACCATCGATGGCCTCTTACGGGCTACCAGTGTGCTTTTGGCTGGTAAGCGCGTGGTGGTGGCCGGTTACGGCCATTGTGGGCGCGGTGTAGCCATGCGGGCTCGGGGTATGGGTGCTCAGGTCATTGTCACCGAGGTAAAGCCAACCGCCGCGCTCAAAGCAGTGCTCGACGGTTTTCAGGTCATGCCCATGGACGAGGCTGCCGAAATCGGCGATATTTTCATCACAGCTACGGGTATGAAGGATGTAATCCGCGGTTGGCATTTTCGCAAAATGAAAGATGGCGCCATTGTCTGCAATACCGGCCACTATGATGTTGAGCTTAACCTGAAGGAGCTGGCTGAGCTTACCGTCCGTGTTCAGGAAGTGCGGCCTAACAACAAGGAATACCTGCTTGAGAACGGCCGTCGCATTTACGTATTGGCTGAGGGTCGCCTGGTTAATCTTGCCGCTGCCGAGGGACATCCGCCTGAGGTGATGGACATGAGCTTTGCTAACCAGTTTATGGCCCATTTGACGTTGGTTGAAAAGCACAAAGCAGGCGAAAAGCTGCCCCTTCAGGTTATCGACCTGCCTGAGGAGTTGGATCAAGAAATTGCACGCATCAAGCTGGAGACCATGGGGATCCGGATCGATACGCTTTCGGCAGAGCAGCGGGCCTATGTGACCGACTATGCCGCAGGTACGTAACCGCTGTCGCGGCGCGTCAGCAAGGCGGTTTTTTTAACTGACAGAGGCGATAAAGGGCGGCCTCTTCAGCGGGGGTGAGGGGCCGCCATTGACCGGGAGAAAGACCCTCTAAGCGCAAAGGACCAAAGGCCACGCGTACCAGACGTAACGTGGGATGCCCAATTGCGGCTGTCATGCGTCGCACCTGGCGGTTTTTCCCTTCACGCAGCGAGATTTCTAACCAACAGGTGGGTACTGTTTTTCGGTAGCGGATAGGTACTGGGCGTGGCGGGAGCGGTGGTGGGTCGATGCGTCGGACGCGGGCTGGACGCGTTCGGTAGCCTCCGGCAATGACAACCCCTTGTGCCAATTGCTGCAGTGCGTCTTCGCTGGGTATGCGTTCGACTTGTGCCCAGTAAGTGCGCCAATGTCCATAACGAGGATGAAGCAGACGATGCTTAAGCCGCCCATCAGCAGTTAATAAAAGCAACCCTTCGCTATCTTGGTCCAGGCGCCCAACTGGATAGACGTCTGGGACAGGAATATAATCTTTGAGGGTAGGACGTCCTTGTTGATCGGTGAACTGGCTAAGCACTCCGTAAGGCTTCCAAAACAGGACGTGGCGCAGCGGATGCATGGTAGGAAACCGGCTGAAAGCAACGCGGCTTAATACCTCTAAAGCGAACATTTCTTTCCCAAAGAACCCGAAATAGGGGCGGCTCGTATTAGCGGCCTGAGTTTACTACAGCGCCGCACAACTATGCGTTACGCATTGGTATTGGGCTTGCTCATCCTGCCATGGGCAGGAGCGGGATGCTCGCAAAATGCACGTTCAGAAGAGCCTGCAGCAGCTCAAGTCTCCACGGATACCACGGATCTACAGGCGCAACTTTACCGCTCCCGAGAGACCGCCATTACGCGGGCTGTCCGTGAAGTGTCGCCCGCGGTGGTGAGCATCAATGTGCTCGAGGTGCAGCGCATTCGCTATCGGGATCCCTTTGCCGACTTTTTTAACGATCCGATCTGGGAGTTCTTTTTTGGGGGACCTCGCTCGCGTATTATTGAGCGGCAAATTCATGCCATCGGTTCTGGTTTTGTCATTTCGCCGGATGGCTATATCGTCACCAACGACCATGTGGTCGGTAATGCCACCAAAATTACTGTCTCGTTCCCCGATGGCCATGCGATGGATGCTGAGCTGGTGGGAAGCGATCCGGTGACCGACATTGCCCTTCTAAAAGTGCATCCTGATCGGCCCTTACCTTATTTGAAGTTTAGTGAAAGCCCGCCCATTGTAGGCGAATGGGTTGTGGCGCTGGGGAATCCTTATGGACTGTTTGAAGCAGCGCCGCCTACCGTAACCGTTGGGGTTGTGAGCGCTGTTGGGCGCAACCTGCCTGCTGGCCAGAGCGGTCGTCTCTATCGGGACATGATCCAGACCGATGCCGCCATCAACCAGGGTAACTCAGGAGGGCCACTGGTAAATGCGATCGGCGAGGTGATTGGCATGAATACGGCCATATATACAGAAACCGGGGGGTCAGTGGGCATTGGGTTTGCCATTCCGGCTGAGAAAATCCGTCGTATTGTAGAGGAGCTAAGGGCCAAAGGGTATGTGGACCGCTCCTACTATACCGGTCTGTACGTACGGGATGTTACGCCGCGCATTGCCCAAGCGCTGGGGGTCCCTGAAGTCCGGGGGGTATTTGTCACCGACGTCGATCCGGGCTCGCCAGCTGATGAAGCTGGTCTGCGGCCCTACGATGTGATCCTTGCTTTTGAAGGCACTGCCGTGGCCAATAGTGAAGAGCTGCGGGCACGGCTACTGGACTTCCGTCCAGGCGACAGAGTTCGGCTCAGTATCCTTCGAGAAGGACGGCGTCTGGAACTGCAAATGCGAATTGGTCGGCAAGCACGGTGATGGGGCGCGTTTGGTGGCTTTTAGGGGTGGTAGTACTATCTGGGTGTCTGCCTTCTTCGTGCCGCCGTGAAGAGCCTACGGCTTTGCTGCCGTCAGATTCGCTGTCGCGGCAAGTAGCGGCTACCGTTCCCCAGGACACTTTACATCTACTTTGGGAAATTGGTGCAACCGATGCGCTTCCGTTGAAGCGCCCACGCACAGTGCAATTGGGGCCAGAAAGCAACATATATGTGGGGGATGTGGCCCGCCATTTTGTAGCCGTGCTGGATAGCATGGGGCAGCTGCGGGATACCCTACACGTAGCCGGAGTACGGTATCCTTATCTGGCAGGTTGGCGAGAAGATACGTTGGTCGTGCTGGCGCCCGAGGCGCGTCAACTTGTCGGTTTAGTGGGGAGCCGGGTAGTTCGACGTATTCCGCTGCCGGATCAGCTCCCAGCAAAGGCTCTGCTTTATGCGACAGCCGGTAAGATCGGCTACTTTGTAAAAGCAGTTCGTGAGGGCGAAAAGGGATGGCTGATGCAGTTGGATGCGTTAGGACAAAGGGTACGACAGCAAGAGCTGCAAGGCCCCTACTGGCGATATGCTGGGCTATTGCGACTCTGGGGAGATACGCTGCTTAGCTTGTCAGGATTTCGGCCGGTGATCGACCGCTGGTATCCAGATGGTCGGCTGGATACCCTGGCGCTTGTGGGATTTGATTCCCCCATGCTGGCTCGTAGCCGGGCGTTTCTTGTCGGCGAAGCATATCAGGCTCCCCTTCTGAGCAGTTCGGCCGTGGTTGTCGACTCGCTGTTGTTTGTACTGAACCTGCGGCCCGGATGGGTTCAGGTCGACGTATACGACAGGGGCGGCCGGCTTCGTTACCGCCTGCTGCCAAGAGCACAACCCCTGAACCGCCAATTTTACCCGCAGGATTTGGCTGTGCGCTGTAAGGCAACTGCCTGTCTGATTGTGGTAGCCCTTACGGATCCGAATCCGCGTGTAGTTGCTTACCGCTGGTACCCTGTAGGGAACAGCCGCACGCCCTAACCGTGCTAGTTTGCGCCATTATCTGAAGAGGGGCTATGGATCGACCACTGACCGAACTAAAAACGTTAGGCGACCTGAAGGCAAGTGGCTACCGGCCGCTTTCGGTCAAAGACGAACTGCGGAAGAACCTTATAGCTAAATTGCGCCGCGGCGAGGAGATCTTTCCGGGGATTATTGGCTACGAGCGTACCGTTATTCCCCAAATTCAAAACGCCATTTTGGGCCGCCATGATATGATCCTGCTCGGCCTGCGCGGCCAGGCCAAAACGCGCATCATCCGGATGCTGCCCGAATTGCTCGATGAGTACATCCCTGTTATCCAGGGCAGTGAGGTCAACGATAACCCGTTTGCCCCGATTTCAAAATACGGGCGTGAAATGGTTGCCGATATGGGTGATGATACCCCGATCGAATGGCTTCACCGCAGCCGGCGCTATGCGGAAAAGCTGGCCACCCCCGACACCACCATCGCTGACCTGATCGGCGACATCGATCCTATCAAAGCGGTTAACCGACGCCTGACTTATGCCGACGAAGAGGTGATTCATTTTGGCTTAATTCCTCGTACCAACCGGGGCATTTTTGCCATTAATGAACTGCCCGACCTGCAGCCGCGCATCCAGGTCGGGCTGCTCAACATTCTCGAAGAGCAAGACATTCAGATCCGCGGCTTCAATATTCGTTTTCCACTCGATGTGCTGTTGGTGTTTACGGCTAACCCTGAAGATTATACCAACCGTGGGAACATCATTACGCCCCTCAAAGACCGCATCGATAGCCAAATCATCACCCATTATCCCAAAACGCTTGAGATCGGTATTGCCATTACACAACAAGAGGCTTGGCAAGAACGCGACGGGCAGGTACGGGTGCATATTCCGTACTTTTTCCGGGAAATCATTGAGCAAGTTGCTTTCGAGGCTCGAAAAAGCGAATACGTAGATCAAAAGTCGGGCGTTTCAGTCCGCATGACACGGGCGGCCCTAGAGTGCCTGATCTCGGCGGCCGAACGCCGCGCGCTGCTCAACGGCGAAACAGAAACGACTGTACGCGTCAGTGACCTCTTATTTGTGGAGCCTGCCATCACGGGGAAAATCGAGTTGGTCTACGAAGGCGAGCAAGAAGGCGTGCAAAACGTCGCGCGGCTGCTGGTCGGGAGAGCTGTTAAGGCCATTTTTCCGCGCTACTTCCCTGATCCAGCCAAGCGGAAGGAGGGACGTGCACCCTACCAGCCTATTTTGGACTGGTTTGCTAAAGGAGGCCAGGTTGAGCTGAGTCCGGAGCTCCCCTTTGATGAGTATGCCCGTCGTCTTGAGGGCGTAGATGGACTTTGCGCTGTGGTGCAGCGTTATACCCGGCCGAATACGCGGGCAGAGACGGCCTCGATGATGGAGTTCGTATTGGAAGCATTGCACCAAAACTCGCTTTTGGGTAAAGATCTGTTTGAGCAAGAAACCCGTTATAGCGATATAATGGGCGCAATGCTTTCCTCGCTAGGCGAGGATGACGATGAGGAGTCAGACGACGAAGACTTTCGCCGATACCGATGAGTTCGTTCCGCATTCGTACAGTTACGCCAGAAGATGCTGAGGTGCTGGTTGGCCTTATTCGTGAATTAGCTGAATATGAGAAACTTCAGCATGTAGCCCAGCCCGATCCAGAAGCTCTGCGGGCTCACCTTGATCCTGCTGCTTGCCCCCGTTGCGAAGCCTTGCTAGCCGAAGATGCCGAAAGCGGTGAGCCTATCGGGTTTGCACTTTTCTTCGCGAACTATTCAACCTTTTTGACTCGATGGGGCATTTATCTGGAAGATATTTACGTACGCCCTGCTTATCGTGGCCAAGGCGTGGGGATGGCCTTGTTTCAGCGGGTGGCTGAAATTGCGGTAGCCCGTGGCGCCCAGCGGCTTGACTGGCAGGTGCTCGACTGGAATACGTCGGCGCGCCAGTTTTATGAAAAGTTGGGTGCTCGTGCGTTGACAGAATGGATTCCTATGCGTCTTAGCGGTGCCGCTTTAATGCGGTTAGGAGGCAATGGGTCGACAAGCTAAAGCGCTTATTGACAGCCCTCTATGGGGATTAGGGCACCGTCAGGTGCAATGCGCTCGCATCGGCCAGGTGGTCGGGTTGGGAAGCGTTCGAGCGGTACGTTGGGGTTGCGGTCACGGGGTACATAGTGCGTGTGATCCCCATGTGGGACTTCGTAGTAGGGGCGCCGTGCAAACAAGTCCAGGGCATCGGCCACAACTAAGGCCAAGAAACCCACAATGAACAATAGCAAAATCAGGCGCAACCAGCGCATTGCGGCCATCGAAAAAGTTTGGGCGTTTTTGGCTCGTATAGCCCGACCGGTAGGGGAGTTCCGGGAAGAAAACAACTACATTGCGTTTTGACATAAACAGCAATAACTATGGACAAACATCCCATTTGGTTCAATGGCAAGCTGGTGCCTTTTGACGAAGCCAAGATTCACGTGCTATCCCACGTGGTGCATTACGGATCTTCGGTGTTTGAGGGGATACGCTGTTATGAAACAGCAAGAGGACCGGCCGTCTTTCGACTGCGGGAACACTTGCGTCGGTTGCTTGACTCGGCGCGCATCTATCGGATGGAGTTGCCCTACAGCGTGGAGGATCTCATCTCGGCTACTCTTGAAACAATCCGTGCCAGTGGCCTCAAGGCCTGCTACATTCGTCCCGTTGTGTTTCGGGGTATGGGTGGCTTAGGCGTTAATCCCCTTAAGAACACTGTCGAGATCGCTATTGCCGTGTGGGAGTGGGGAGCTTACTTGGGCAATGAAGCCCTTGAACAGGGCGTTGATGTGCAGGTGGCCAGTTGGCAGCGTATGGCCCCCAACACGCTACCGGCTATGGCCAAAGCAGGTGCTAACTATGCCAACGCTGCGTTGGTCAAAATGGAAGCGGTGCTGAATGGATATACCGAAGGCATAATGCTTTCGGTAGGAGGCTATGTAGCAGAGGGCAGCGGCGAAAACCTCTTTCTGGTGCGCGACGGGGTGATTTACACTGCCCCGCTTACGCTGTCAATTCTACCTGGCATTACGCGTGACACGGTGATGACACTTGCCCGAGATTTGGGCTATAAAGTCATAGAACAGCCGATCCCGCGTGAAGCCCTCTACCTGGCTGACGAACTGTTTTTCACTGGAACGGCTGCTGAGATTACCCCCATTCGCTCTGTGGATCACTACACGATTGGCCAAGGGCGTCGCGGTCCAGTTACCGAAGCGCTGCAGCGAGCCTTCTACGAAATTGTTCGTGAAGGTAAGGATCCCTATGGCTGGTTGACCTTTGTCGATGTCCCCCGTGAAGCAAGCGTATCGCTATAGGGTGCTATGGCGCAAACTCCACTGAGCGAGCTAGGACGCTGGCTATTGCTGATGGGCGTTGTGCTGCTGGTAGTTGGGGGGCTCCTGCTGTTTTTGGGTCGCCTGCCTCAACTGCCGCTAGGGCGTTTGCCTGGCGATTTTAGCTGGGAAAAAGGCAACGTTCGCATTTACTTTCCGCTGGGCACCATGCTGCTTGTTAGCTTGGTGCTGACGATTTTGTTAAACCTGTTTTTTAGGCTTTTCCGCTAAATGGCGCTTTCAGCTGATCTGCAGCGGCCTTTGCGGTAAGCTGGTGCGCCAGTTCTTTGCCCAAATAAGCGTCCATTGCCCAGTGGGCTAAGTAAATTAGCGGCGTAATTGCAATGGCTATCAGCAGCTTGTACCCATAGTTGAAGAGCGTGATGGCGAGAATCTGTTGGAAAGCAAGTTGGCCGGCAAAGGCGATTGTGAGCACAACAAACGTATCGATAAACTGCGACCCAAACGTCGACCCTGTAGCACGAAGCCAAAGAAAGCGTCCCTGCGTAAGGCCGCGAAGCCAGTGAAAAAGGGTGATGTCGGCCAGTTGTCCCAACAAATAGGCGGTCAGGCTACCCAGAATGATACGACCGGTTGTCCCAAAGACGGCTTCAAACGCTTCTTGAGATACGGGAGAAATGCTGGCTACCGGAACGGCAATGGCAGCTTGAAGCAGCAAAAACTCGAATCCGATCATCACCATTCCAACCAGCGTTACGAAGCGAATTCCCTTTTTGCCGAAGTACTCATTCATGAGATCGGTGATAATGAACGTAACTGGAAAGGCAAGCACGCCTGTGGTCATGACCACCTCACGGAAGGTCATGCCAAAGAGATGAAGAGGAGAAGGTAACGTAAAGGCTGTAAAGAACTTAGTTGAGGTGGCTTCAGCGATAACCAATGCGGTGATAAAGATGGCCGTACAGACAACAAAAAGCTTTTGTGGACGGCTCAACACATAAACTTCTTGACGCATAAGACAGCGGTTATAAGGATGAGGGTTCGTCTGCACGTAAGCGATCCAGCAGGTCGCTAAGCTGGCGCTGTTCTTCCGGAGATAGACGGGCCATTAGACGTTCCTGTGCGGCATCAACCAGGGGTTGCATGTGGGCCAGCAGTTCCAGTCCTTTTTCTGTGATGCCGACTTCAACGACGCGTTTGTCATAGGTTGCCCGCTCGCGGGTAATCCAGCCGGCCTTTTGAAGTCGGGCTAAAATACGGGTCACATCGGGCATGCGGTCGAGCATGCGCCGGCCGATTTCGGTGCAGGTCAGCTTACGGGGGTGACTGCCACGCAAAATGCGTAGTACGTTGTACTGGGTAGGTGTAATCCCAAAAGGGGCCATTAAGGCACTCAGCTCGCTAAGTACCCACGAGCTGGTAACCAGAATGTTGAGCAGGGCTTCCTGTGCAGGCGAGACAAACTGAGCTTGTTGAATGCGTTCAGAGAGTTTCATTGGAGTACGTAAGGTTACGTATACAACGCGGCCCTAAACCTACAAAATCAAGCGTCTATGGGCAAGCACTTCTGGCGTTCCAAGGCATAGAAGGTTTCTGGAGTTTGCTTGAAGCGTTGGCATTACAGGCGTTCGCTGTGTAAATTTACTAAACAAGCTTGTTCTTCGACATGCGTCGTCGGTTCCGCTTAGGCGGATGAAAAGGGAATCCAGTGACCCGGCTCGGGAGCTGGGGAGTCTGGAGCTGTACCCGCAACTGTGAGCCGCAGCGGCGGTCGACGGGCGAAGAAGCCGACAGTCACTGTCTGCTTAGCGCAGATGGGAAGGCTGGCGGTGGAGCCCGAAGCGACTTGTCCTATCGATTCGATAGGGCCTGCGGTAAGCCAGGAGACCTGCCGGCGACGTCAGGCCGAAGCCTCCGGGAACTGGGGTCCGTGCCTGATGCATCGGCGGTGTAGCGGCCTAAGGATTGAGGCCGCGCGTTTTGTCGCTTGCATGGGCCCGGACCTCGATTGAGGTAACGGGTTTTTTTATGGGCTTTTCGCGTACATGTGGGTTGCTGCTATGGAGTCTGCTGGGTCTTAGGGGGGCTTGGGCGCAGGAGCATGCGGATACCACACGGATGCTCCCGCCCGTAGTCATCGAAGGGCAGCGGACGCCGAGCACGCTTATAGCAGGCCAGCGCTTGTGGCGTTTGGAGGCCTCGGGGATAGACGCGGGAGGCATTTCAACGGTAGCCGAAGTGCTTGAGGCACGGACAGGTCTTTGGGTTCGCCGTTATGGCAGTGGGGGAATGGCGACGGCTTCGCTTCGCGGTACGTCTGCTACGCAGACGCTTTTGCTTGTCGATGGACATCGGGTAGCTGATCCACAGTCCGGTGTCCTCGATTTGACCCTTTTGCCCACGGTGCTTCTGGAAGCTGTTGATGTAGTTCATGGCCCAGCTGCTGCCCTATATGGTTCTGGCGCTATGGGAGGAGTTGTGCACCTTTATACGCTGCGACCAACGGTGCAGCTGGGGGCTCGGGCTACTGCGCGTTTAGGGGCTTACGGTGAGCGTAGCATAGGAGCTGTATTGCATGGCGGGAAAGGTCGAATAGCTGCAGTGGCAGCTGCTGAGCGCAGTCTGGCCACAGGAGACTACCCTTATCCCAATCCGTTGCCGCCACCCGAAACCCGGAGGCGAGAGGGTGCCGACCGCCAAATGACCACAATATTTGGTAAAGTCCATTACGAAAACGTCTGGCGCTTTGAGGGCACGCTGTGGACTACCGAAGCCCATCGCAGCCTCCCCGGTCCAGGGAATGCCCCTCCGATTGATGCTTGGCAGACCGATCGTGCGCACCGCTTGTTGCTGCGCGCCTGGCGTGCTCTTCCTAAAGGTCGGTTTACCTTCGGCGGTCACTATCAGCACACCAAACTGCACTACGTCAACACGTATGCCCGGCAAAAGGATACGACCAAAACGTATATGTTGGCTTTGAGGGGGGTGCTGGAGCAGGCGGTGGATGATCGTTGGGCCATTGCGTTAAGCGCTGAAGGGCGCTGGGAGCGGGCTGCATTACGGGGTGGGGTAGAAGGATATGCCGGGGCATTGGCGTGGCAGGGTAGTGGTCAGTTAGGGCGTTTTTGGCTTTATCCTGCCTTGCGGGTAGATGGGTATGCAACTGAAGGCCGTCTCTTCCAGGCATTGAGCCCACAACTCGGGCTTAATCTGGCCCTTATGACAAATCGGCTGCACCTAAAGGGGCAGATCGGCCGAATGTTTCGGGCTCCCACGCTGGGTGAACGTTTCTATGTGCCAGGGGGCAACCCTAATCTTCGACCCGAACGAGGCTGGGCGCTTGAATCTGGCTTGCTTCTGAGCCTAAGCGGCTTTACGGTGGAGTTGAGCACTTTTTATACCGCTCTGGCCGATCAGATCGTCTGGTACCCCGCCCTGGTTGCCCCAGGATTGCAGCTCTGGCGGCCTATAAACGTGGGGCAGGTGCGCACACGCGGCCTGGAAGCCTCGCTCGCCACCGAACAGATTCCTTTAGGACCTATGAAGCTCCAGGGAGGCAGTTTCTACACCTATACCCGCGCAGAAGACCGTTCGGATCCCAGAAGCCGGGCTTATGGCCATCAGCTACGCTACGTGCCTTTGCACCAGCTTAAAACTTTTCTGGAGGTTCAGTGGGCTGCATTGCGCATAGGGCTGCAAGGGCGCTACACAGGTCGTCGTTACCTCACTACTGACGAAACCCAGGCGCTAAAGCCCTATGCTATTGTCGATGGCTATTTGAGCTGGGAGCAAATCCGGCGCTACGTCCGACTGGCTTTGGGCCTCAGTGTGGAAAACCTGGCCGATCACCCCTACGAGGTGATCCGCTTTTATCCGATGCCGCCACGTCACCTGCGCGTGCAGCTTCGGATCGATCTCAATCCAGAAAACTTGTAAATCCATCCAAAACCTAAGACGAGCTATGCGGAAACTGCTTTTGCTTTTAAGCCTGCTGGTTCTTGTACTGAGCGGTTGCGATCTATTAGGCTCCGATGAGGAACGAGAGTCCAGGCTCGTAACGACAGGAGTGATCGTGGGAAACGGGGGTAACTTCAGCGATCAGAATGGCTCGCTCACGTTCTACGATCCAGTCACGGATCAGACCACAACGCTGGCGCTGAATGCTTTCGTGCAAAGCCTGGCGCTGCACCAAGGACGGGCCTATGTCACCCTAAACACGTTTAGCGTTGGCCAGATTGCGATCGTTGATGTGGCCTCGCGTCAGCTTACTGGTCGCATCCAAAATGTGCCGATCCCACGATACATCGCCTTTGCAAACGATCAAAAGGCTTATGTAACGAATATGGCCTTTGGCCGTGAAGGGTTTGTGCTGGCTTTCAATCCTGCCACCCAGACGCTTTTGCCCGATACGATTGCGGTTGGCTTCTATCCAGAAGGGCTTGTAGCGCACAAAGGTCGGATCTACGTGGCTAATTACGGCTCGCTGGGTGCCGGCCGAACCGTTTCGGTGATCGATATGGCTACAAATGCGATCGTGCAGACGCTTGAGCCAGGGTGTGATGGCCCACAAGCGGTGTTTATCGATGCCGAAGAGGAACTGGTGGTCGTCTGCCTGGGCAAGACGGTCTACAACGCGGATTATAGTGCCGTTATTGAGCGAACCAACGGCCAAATCGTTTTCGTGAATCCAACTACTGGCGCAGTGAATGCCCGCCTGACGCTTGAGGTGCAGCTTGGCTCAGCTAATGGGACCCAGACAGCCTATTATGCACCTGAAGCGGAAGAACTTTACGCGATTTCGAGCGGAAGCGGCCGCATTTTCCGGGTTAATACCGACGCGAATGCCCTTGCAGGGACGATAACGGTGCCCGCAGCGAGCGATCTGGTCGGTCTTTCGGCTGTTGCTTACGATGCTGCACAGCAACGGCTCTATGTGGCCCGTTTGGCTGCTGGGGCTAACGGGCGACCTGACTATAGAGCGGCAGGTGCTGTCGTCATCTTAAACCGCGAGGGGCGTCAGATCGGCCGCTTTAGCGTAGGTCCTGCGCCTTCTCATATCGAACTCGTGCAAGAGAGGCGTTAAAAAATGCGCATTGATCGGTGTTACTGTTTTCAACGCACCTTTGCCGAGCTTAAGGCAATTGCCCGGCAGCGCAGGATAAGCCGTGTCGAGGTGCTGCAGCAACAAGTTGCCTTCGGCCTGCGCTGCCGGCTCTGCTTGCCTTACGTCCGCCGCATGCTCCAAACAGGCCAAATAGTGTTTCACGAAATCCTGCGCGACGACACTTCAGCTTGATCCATAAGGCGTAGCGTAGCCCTCTTTGGACCTAATTGGTTGTTGCAACAAAATTTTGTTGTGTTGCGTAACCGTAAAGCATGGCTACGCTACTGTACATCTTTCCACATCCTGACGATGAAAGTTTTGGGCCAGCGCCGGCCATTGCGCGGCAGCAACGGGAGGGGCATGTGGTGCATTTGTTAACGCTTACGCGTGGAGAAGCCACACGCGAGCGGTACCGCTACGGCTATACCCAGTCCGAAATGGGCAGGGTGCGTGTTGAAGAGATGCAGTGCGTTGCGCAGGTACTTGGGCTTAGCAGCTTGGAGGTATTGGATTTCCCTGATGGCGGTTTGGCTGAACTTGATCCCCGGCAATTAGAAGGGGTTGTGCAGCGGGCGATCGTGCGCCATCAACCTGAAGTGGTTGTGACCTATCCCGTTCATGGCGTAAGTGGCCATCCGGACCATTTGGTAACTCATGCTGTGGTCAAACGGGTTTTTTGTGCTATGCGTGGGTCACAGGCGCCGTACCTGCGCAGATTGGCTTTTCTGGCCTTGCCTGAAGGCTTATCGAACAAACCGCCCCACCTGCGTACTTCACCCAAAGCAGCTATTGACGTTTGCGTACGCTTTAGCGAGGCGGATCGACGGCGTGCTGAAGCCGCACTGGCTTGCTATCAGACCTATCAGGCTGTAATCGATGCACAGCAACCGCTGCACTTGGTAGCCGAGGGGGTTTGTTTTGAGCTATTTCAGGAACACTTTGATCCTCCTCTGGATGACCTAACAGCGCAATTGCCAACGCTTGAAAATCCAGCACATAACGCTTTGATAACATAAAAGCCTGTCGGTGGTCGTATTTTCTGTACGTTAAACAACCATAAAGCGTAGCTTATGGAAACCCTGTTGCGAGCTATGCCGGACGTCGACGTCGCCGATCGCCCGCCCCGTGTGCTCATCGTAGACGATGAAGACGACATCCTTTCGCTTCTGTCCTATAATTTTCAGCGAGCAGGCTTTGAGGTAGAACTGGCCCGGGATGGCTTAGAAGCTTTGGAAAAGGCAGCGCGCACCCAGCCGGATGTAATCATTCTGGACATTATGATGCCGGGTATGGATGGGTTGGAGGTATGCCGACGGCTTCGCCGTGATGCCAAACTCCGCACCATTCCAATTGTGATGCTGACAGCGCGAACGGAAGAAGAAGATTACGTTAGGGGACTGGATGTCGGTGCTGACCTGTATATTGGCAAGCCGGTGTCGGTCCCAGTGCTGCTAAGCCAGACGCGCGCCCTGCTGCGCGGGCTGCGTCGCCATGAGACCCCGCCTGAGCTACTGCGTATTCACGACCTGGAGATCGACCGCGACCGGTATCTCGTTTATCGCCTGACGCCCGAAGGACGGCAAACGCTTCGCTTACCCCGTAAAGAATTTGAGCTCCTTTACTTTTTGGCAGCACATCCGGGAAAGGTTTTTTCGCGGCAAGAGTTGCTTGACGAAATTTGGGGACGTGACGTGTACGTAGTGGACCGGACGGTTGATGTGCATGTGCGTAAAATTCGAGAAAAGCTGGGCAGTGCATATATCGAGACGGTTAAAGGTGTCGGCTACAAATTTCGTGAGTAGCGCTGCATGCCGCTGCGCAAGCTCATAGGCCAGCTGGTGCTAAAGCTGGCTATCTACAGCATGCTGGTGGCTGCCGGTCCATCGGCAGTTGTGCTGTTTATTGTAGAAAGCTCCTTGCTACAGTGGGGTCTATTGATGCTGATCTGGGCCGCCAGCATCTTGCTAGTGGTTGGGCGGTTGCTTATGCCGCGTTTGATCCTGGCACGTGAACTTTTGACGCAAATCCAGAACCGATCCTTTGAAAACCTGGAGCAAGCCCAAGTCCCACAAGGCGACGAACTTAATAAGTTGATCTGGGAAGTGTACCGCACAGGTCGGATGCTGCAAAAAGAAATCCAGCAGCTCCAGCGCATGGAAGACTACCGGCGTGAGTTTTTAGGCAATGTGTCTCACGAGCTCAAAACTCCTATCTTTTCTATTCGGGGTTTTGCGGAAACGCTGCTAGAAGCTGATCCGGCCGATGAGGCTACACGTAAAGCCTTTCTGCAAAAGATCTTGCATAATGCAGATCGCCTGGCGCATTTGGTGCGGGATCTTTCGGACATTTCGCGGCTGGAGACCGGGGTGTTGCAAATGCAAATGGCTCCGTGTGACCTGTTGTCTTTAGTGCGTGAGGTGATCGATTCGATGGAGCCGTTAGCAGTAACACGCCAGGTATCCCTGCGGATTTTTGCACCGGAGAAGGTCTCTTCTGTTTGGGCTGATCGCGAGCGCCTGCGCCAGGTGCTGGTTAATCTGGTCGATAATGCGATTAAGTACAACAATCCGGGAGGGTTTGTAGAAGTGCGCCTTGAGCCTATGGCGCAGCAGCACAGCGTGCGCATAGCGGTTATCGATAACGGCATAGGGATTGCTCCACAGCACATTCCTCGCGTGACCGAGCGGTTTTTCCGGGTGGATCGCTCGCGTTCGCGCGAGCAAGGGGGTACAGGCCTTGGGCTGGCGATTGTTAAGCATATTCTTCAAGCGCACCGCACCCGCCTGCAGATTGAAAGCACCTTAGGCCAGGGATCTACCTTTGCTTTTGTCCTTCCTGTGGCTACGAACTAAACTTGCCTTTTTGGGTGACCGGCCTTATTATTGATCCCGCTACTTTGAAGTAGGCACTAGCTTTTTGGCTTGCGGCGGTCATGCGGTGTTCTCCTGGGTGATTTGACGGTTGTGGAGAGCCTATCGGTAGGATAGTGCGGTTAACCCGTCTGCTTGCTTACTTTCCTAATAACCTAAACACCCCTAACGGATCGATGGAAAGCCGAGTTGCCACAAATCGTGTAGCCCAGTTTCTCCGTCCTTTCCAGGAGTTTTTTCATACCGAAGCAGCCAGTGGGATGCTTTTGCTGGTAAGTGCAGTGGTGGCTTTGGTGTGGGCCAATTCGCCCTGGGGAGAGACGTACCGGGCGCTTTGGGAAACGAAGCTGACCATTGGGGTCGAGGGAGCGGCGCTTTCCAAATCGCTGCTCCACTGGATCAACGATGGGCTGATGGTGCTGTTTTTCCTGCTGGTGGGGTTAGAAATCAAACGGGAATTGTTGGTTGGGGAGCTGTCTTCCCCACGCAAGGCAGGGTTGGCTATTGCAGGGGCACTAGGCGGCATGGTAGTGCCGGCCTTGTTGTACCTGACCCTTAATGCTGGCGGAGAGGGCGAACGCGGTTGGGGTATCCCAATGGCGACCGATATTGCGTTTGCCTTAGGGGTGCTAGCGCTCGTAGGGCGTGGGTTGCCCGTAGCGCTTCGGATATTTTTAGCTGCGTTGGCAATTGTGGACGACTTGGGAGCGGTGCTGGTGATTGCGATTTTTTATACGGCGGATCTGTCGTTTAATGCGTTGCTAGCGGCGGCTGGGATTTGGGTTGGGCTGTGGGTTTGTAATCTATTGGGAATTCGGCAACTCTCGGTCTATGCGCTGTTGGGCTTACTGCTCTGGCTGGCCGTGTTCAAATCGGGGGTGCATGCAACGGTTGCCGGTGTGCTGCTGGCGCTGACTATCCCGGCGCGGCGCAAGATCGATAGCACGTCATTTCTGACGCAAGTGCAGGAAGCAATCGACGAATTTGCTCGACATCGGGGAGCGGGGCGTTTGCTTAGCCCGGCCCAGCGCGATGCTCTATATGCCTTAGAGCAAAGCTGTGAAAAGGTTGAGGCTCCGTTAACCCGATTAGAGCACCATTTGCATGGGCTAGTGGCCTATTTTGTCATGCCTATTTTTGCGCTGGCCAATGCAGGCGTTGTGCTGGGAGGGGATACGGGCTTAAGCTTTACACATCCGGTAACGTTGGGGGTTGTGCTGGGTTTATTGGTAGGCAAGCCGGTGGGCGTGCTTTTGACTTCGTGGTTAGCAGTACGGCTTCGCCTGGCCGAGCTACCCGCGGGGGTAAAGTGGACGCAGCTATTAGGGGTCGGGTGCCTCTGTGGCATTGGCTTTACCATGGCCTTGTTTATTGCCAGCCTAGCTTTTGCTTCACCGCTGCTGCTGGATCAAGCCAAAGTCGGAATTCTGGGGGCGTCGTTGCTTTCCGGGCTGCTTGGCTGGAGTTTTCTGGCCAGGGCGCGGAAAACCTATCAGAAGGAAGCTGCTGGAGTCGAAACATAAATCTGGGGGATTCGTTAGGCGGCTCCGGCTTTCTTGAACCAGCCGGAGCCGCTCTATGCTGGAAATTTTGCTGACGAACCTGCTTTCCCCTATTGTTTTGGCCTTTGCACTGGGCATTGTTGCCCAGCTTATTCGCAGCGATCTGTCTTTTCCAGAGCCGCTATACCAGGCGCTTTCAATTTACCTACTGCTGGCCATTGGTCTAAAGGGAGGAGCCGAGCTGAGTCATACGCACTGGGCTGTGGTGCTTAAGCCGGCTTTCGTGACGTTGCTGCTAGGTATGCTGACCCCAATTACCTCTTATGTGGTATTGCGCAAGATTGGTCGTATGGATCGCATTAACGCAGCAGCAATTGCCGCGCATTACGGTTCCGTATCAGCCGTGACATTTATTGCGGCCCAGACATTTGGACAACTGCAGGGCACACCAGCCGAAGGGTTTATGCCGGCATTGGTAGCTATGCTCGAAGTTCCCGCTATAGTGGTGGCGCTGATGATCGTCTTCCTGCGGTCAAACCATCACGGATCTTGGCGTGACGGATTGCATGAGGTGCTTACGGGTCGCAGTGTGGTGCTCTTAATAGGCGGATTGCTGATAGGCTATTTGTCCGGTATGGAAGGGCTCAAACAGGTTGAGCCCTTTTTTGTGAGTGGTTTTAAAGGAGCCCTAACGCTGTTTCTGTTGGAAATGGGTTTAGTTGCTGCCCGACGCCTGCGTGATTTGAGAAAGGTGGGCGCCTTTTTGATAGGGTTTGGCATTTTGATGCCCATCGTGCATGGCGTGTTGGGTGTAGTGTTGGGAAGCTGGGCTGGGCTTTCGGAGGGTGGTAGTGCCGTATTGGGGGCGATGGTGGCCAGTGCCTCTTACATTGCCGCGCCAGCCGCCGTGCGCATCTCTATTCCTGAAGCCAATCCAACGTATTATCTCACGGCGTCGCTGGGCATAACCTTCCCCTTTAACCTAACGTTAGGTATTCCCTTATATTTTGCCTTAGCCCACTGGATTGGAGGATGAGCTCATGCTTACGGTAGTGTTAAAGCTGGTAACCATTGTAGCCGAGCGGGTGCTCCAAGAGCGACTGCTGCACGAGCTGAAAGAGCTGGGCGCCCGCGGCTATACGCTAACCGAAGTGTCCGGCGAGGGATCGCGCGGCGTAAGGGCTAGCGAATGGGAAGGGCACAACGTGAAGATCGAAACGATTGTCAGCCCTGAGGTGGCCGATCGGATTATTGAGCACATTGCCAATCACTATTTTCAGCATTACGCGGTGATTGTGTATGCCCAGCCGGTTGAAGTCGTGCGAGGCAACAAATACATCTAAGTAGATGCTGCTGGCCGGCATTACCTTGCCTTTTCTGGGAGAGATGGTGACGCTCTTGGTAACGAGCGTTGTCATTGCCTATCTCTGCTATCAAATCCGACTGGTTTCGATTGTGGGGTTTCTGCTGGCTGGCGTGCTGATTGGACCTAGTGTACTGGGACTGGTCCGCAACGAAACGCTCATTCAAAACACGGCCGAGATTGGCGTTATCCTGTTGCTGTTTACAATCGGAATCGAGTTCAAGTTGGATCAGCTCCGACGCATTTGGCGCGAGCTGCTACTAGGGGGAGGGCTGCAGGTAGGGCTTACAACGCTAATAGTACTCGGACTGTCAGTCCTCTTGGGCATCGATGCGCAGGTGGCAATTTTTACGGGCTTTTTGGTGGCGCTCAGCAGCACGGCTATTGTGCTGAATGTGCTTAGCGATCGACAAGAGACCGACACGGTGGTCGGGCGCTTAGCCGTGGCAATGCTGATCTTTCAGGATTTAGCTATTATCGGCATGGTGCTGTTAGTGCCTGTACTAGGAGGTGAGCATGGCCCGCCGCTTGACGCGCTCCGAGCGCTTGGGCAGGCGCTACTGGTAATAGGAGGTGTGCTTGTGCTGGCCCGCCGCGTAGTCCCTTGGTTGTTAGAACGCATTGCTTATACTCGCCGTCAGGAGCTGTTTCTGTTGACGGTGGTGGCTATTTGTTTTGGAACAGCTTGGGTAACCAGTCTGTTCGGGATTAGTCTGGCACTGGGCGCTTTTTTAGCAGGACTGGTTGTAAGTGAGAGTCCTTATAGCGAGCATGCCCTAAGTGAAATCATTCCGCTTAAGAGCCTATTCAACGCGATCTTTTTTGTTTCGATAGGACTGTTGTTAGATGTGTCGTTCGTGTGGAGGCAGCCACTTCTTTTAGCAACTGTGGTGCTGGGTGTACTGTTGATCAAATTGCTGGCAACAGCAGCTGCGGCGCTCCTGCTAGGATATCCAATGCGGGTGGCTTTGGCTGTCGGGTTAACGCTAGCGCAGATTGGAGAGTTCTCGTTTGTGCTAGCACAAGCAGGACGTGCTGTGGGGCTTACGCCGGCTAGTATGGGAGATTTGGGTACGCAAGGGCTGTTAGCTTCGACAGTGCTGTTAATGGCTGCCACGCCGTTACTAATAGCACTTGGGCGCCATCTAAATGTGCAGCTGCTTCAGCGCGCAGCTAACACATCTGTTTCCGCAACACCTGAAAAAGCTGCACTCGAAGACCATGTAATTGTGGTGGGGTATGGACCGGCCGGGCAGCGTCTAGTTCGGGTGCTACGGGAGACAGGAATTCCGTTTATTGTGATCGAGTTGAATCCACATACAGTCCAGGCTGCTGAGAAAGAGGGTGTTCCCATCCTGTATGGCGATGCTAGTCGCCGACACATTCTGGAGCATGCAGCTATTGACCGTGCTAAAGTGTGCGTGGTGGCCATCAATGATGATGCCGCAACGCGGCGTATTGTAGAACTGGCTCGCTACCTTAACCCTACACTTCAGATCATCGTGCGTACCCGCTTCCTACGTGATGTAGAATTCTTGCAGCGTATCGGTGCCGATATTGTCGTGCCCGAAGAGTTAGAAACGGCGGTGCGCATCTTTACCCAAGTGCTACAGGCTTACTTTGTGCCACCTGAAGAGATTAATCGCCAAATCGCGGCCATTCGGGCTGGGGACTATCGCATTTTCCGGGGTAGCATCCAGGAGGCGCATCTCATGGTTCTTCAGGGGCTCGACGAAGAAGGTCTACACACCCGTGCTGTCGTAGTTCGGGAAGGAGCACCCGTAGCAGGCAAAACGTTAGCTGAGCTAAACTTGCGTCAGCAGTACGGCCTTACGGTACTTGCTGTGCGCCGGGGTGATCGTACTATTGGCAGCCCTGCTGGCAATTTTCGGATTGAGCCGGGTGACCGGTTGGTGCTTATCGGTTTGGCCGATCAGTTTGCCCGCTGCGCCGATCTGTTTCGTCCTCCACGCCCTCCGATAGAGAATTAGAGCTGACTGTGGTTTTGCTAGAGGGGGGTGTATGGCGGCAGGGAGTTGGTCTTGTGGGTTGGATGGGGAAAATGAGCCGAGCACTGCGATCATACGTGAAATAATTCCAGGCCCAGTTAATGAGCACTTGTAACCGGTTGCGAAAGCCGATTAGGTGCACCAGATGTAGCGCCAGCCAGGCAAACCAAGCCAGTGGGCCGGTCAGGCGAAGACCGCCTTTTAGTGCGGCTACGGCGGCATGGCGGCCAATTGTAGCCATGGTGCCGCGGTGCCGATAGCGAAAAGGTTCGGTTTCCTGGCCTTGCAGCAGACGCTGGAGTTGTCGGGCTACGTGTCGAGCGCCCTGAATGGCTACAGGTGCTATCTGGGGATGCAAATGCCCATCTTCATCGCTGCTGGCTGCTAAGTCTCCAATAACAAACACGTTCGCATAGCCAGGCAGGCGCAGGTCTGGTTCTACCATGAGGCGTCCGCCACGCGTTTGCGGTAAATTCAGTCGCTCAGCTAAGGAACAGGCGCGTACCCCAGCAGCCCAAATGACAGTGCGGGTAGGAATACGCTCCCCGCTCTGCAGATACACCGCTTCCGGAGAGACCCGGACTACTGGATCGCCCAGATGCAACTCGATGCCGCGACGGCGAAGCTGTTGGCGGGTGTACTGTTGCAGCCGTTCATCGTAGGTAGCCAGCACGGTGTCGAGGGCTTCGATTAGGAGCACGCGCGCCCGATTGACTGGCAGGTGCGGATAATCTTTACGAAAGACCAACTCGAACCACTCTACCAAGGCCCCTGCCATTTCGATGCCTGTCGGCCCACCTCCTATCACAACCACGTTCAGCAACCCTTCGCGGATCAACTCCGGATGGCGGTCGGCTTCTTCAAACTGGCGGATAATGTGGCTCCGTAGTGCAATGGCATCTTCGAGCGTTTTGAGTGGAAAGCTGTATTCCGCAGCGCCTTCAACGCCAAAGTAGTTCGTCGTGGCACCTGCAGCCAGGACCAGATAATCGAAACCAATGCGGTCGCCCTCTTCAAGCAACACGGCCTGTGCGTTCCTATCGAGGCTTGTCACCGTCCCCATTACAAAGCGGACATTGCGGTGCCTTTGAAAGATACCCCGCACGGCATGGGCAATCTCTTCAGGTTCTAAACCGGCCGTGGCAACCTGATAAAGCAGGGGCTGAAAGGTATGATAGTTTTGGCGGTCAATGAGCACGACTTCGAAGGGAGTATGACGCAGCGCGCGTGCTAACGTTAGCCCACCAAAGCCGGCGCCTACGATAACCACCCGAGGAGGAGCTGTCATCTAACTGGGAGACTTAATGCAGCGTTTAACCTAGATCTGCAAAGCCTAGAAGTCGTAAAGTTTCTTAAAGGTATGGCGCGTTACAGAATTTTTGCAATGGGAGCTATATTTTGCCCCTAGCGCAGTTGTAAGCTACCTGTTTTATGAGGCACTGGTTGGAACGGTTGCGACAGTGGATTCGGAGCAAGAAAGTTGTTTCTGAGCGCACCCTTGAGCCGTTTCGGCAACTGACGGGGCTTCCTGTACAAAATGCTGCCCTTTATGAACAGGCTCTGACCCATCGGAGTCTTTTCCGCGGCGAACCTGGCAGCTATCTGCATACCAACGAGCGGCTGGAATTTTTGGGGGATGCCGTACTGGGTTTTGTCGTAGCAGCCTATTTGTATGAACGCTTCCCAGATCGCGATGAAGGCTTCCTGACGCGCCTGCGGGCTAAGCTGGTTAATCAGGACGCATTGGCCAAGGCTGCCCGCAGCTTGCAGCTGGGTGCACATGTGCGACTTAGTGAGGACGTGCAGCAAGGCGGCGGACGGGACAACCCTTCCATCTTAGCCGATGCATTCGAAGCCTTGGTAGGCGCGCTGTATCTCGATTTAGGACTTGAAGTAGCGCGCACTTTTGTTGAGCGCGTATTGCTGGCTCCTCACGACTTAGAGGCTTTAGCGCGCCGCTCAGACAACTACAAAAGCCTATTGCTCGAATTTGCCCAAGCGCGAGGTTGGCCGCAGCCACGCTATCAGGTGGTCGCTGAAGAAGGACCCAGCCATGCCCGAACGTTCACCGTTGAGGCTTGGATTGGGGATCGCCGGCTGGGATGTGGGGTCGCCCGAAGTAAGAAGCTGGCCGAGCAACAAGCTGCACGAGAAGCCTTGGCACGTCTTCAGGCTGTCGAAAACCTACAGGGTTAACACCCTGGGGGACGGTAAAACTGAATTACTCCCCAGTGTCCGTTGATCATCCACTCGGGATCTTGGGCCTGCACTGCTTGAATACGGGCTGCAGACAGTCCGACAACCACTTCGGCCTTAAGCGTGCGCAGAGCCAGCAAAGGAGCTGGAAAATAGGCAACGACCTTACCAAAAGGAATAGTAAACGGCCAATGGGCGTCGTCAACTAGGCGACGATAGTTCGCATCCCCTTTAGCGATAACCAGGCCAGAACGAGCCAAATCCGCCATCGCTAAAGGCGGAAACTGGCGCATAGGCAGCGGACAGTTCCAGGCAAAACTATCAGACAAGCGGAGTTGGCCGGAAGCCAAATAGGCACGAAGGCGCTGCGCCAGTTGGGGCGGCGCAGGATGGGGATTCGCTTCCAGAATATCCAACACTTCCAGCACGTCGGCAATCAAAGCATCGGAAACAAACGTAGGATGGGCTTTGAGGTGCAGCACAACTTCGCGGGCGTAGCCGGCTGTAAGCAGTCCATCGAGAAGTACCAGGTCACACAGCAGCTCAAAGCCGGCATTATCGGCAAGTAGATCAATGCGAATCGGCGCAACGGATTCCAAATAGGCAACCACCGCGTCGGTATCGTCGGCCAGAAGGTGAGCCGTTTCGCGGTCGGTTCCCAAATGACTAGGAGCTTCCGCTACCGACCACATGCTGAGGTCCATTTGGTTGCCCCAAAGTGCTGTACGCAGAAGCTGCGACAGCTGCATTCGGGCTGCTTCTGGATACACAGCGTGCGTGTTGGCCTGCTGCGCCAGAGCACAAACGGCTTCATCTGATTCTGTTAACGCCGTGGTTTTTTGCTTTCGGAAGGGATCTAACTGATAAGTTGGTCCGGCTTGAAAGTAGCCGGTAGCTTCCAGGATGCGACGGTAGAGATAATGTTCTGCAAATAACCAGGGGGCGGAGGCCCACGTTTCGTTCAAAAACGGTGCAGTCCACATTGCCCAAAGCGGTAGATCGGGCGCTCCGGGATCCTCAAGAAGCCGAATAGGGCCATCGGGCAGCTCGCGATGGAGCGCCCAAAGTCGGGCCACAACGGCTTCGGGAAATGTATTTTCTGCAATGGTTTGCGCTACGATTTTGGGCCAGCGCTCGCGGACGGTCTGTTGCGCAAAAGAATCGGGATCAGTACCCCGCAATGGAGGAGGAATCTGCATAGTTAGGGTCATGCTGCCAACAGGCTAATGCACCTGGATTGAAGGAGCTTCTTTACCCCAGGAAGGGAATTCAGGTGCCTTTAGGCGTCTGAAGAATCTGCCAATCCTGAACTTGCTCGGGCTCTTGGCATTTATGCAGCGCGGTTGGTTAAGCAGCTTACCAAAGCAATACGAGCTCATGGCAATCGATTTATCTCCCACGGACCGGTTTGTTGACCGGCACATTGGCCCCTCAGAAGCAGAAATGCAGCAAATGCTTCAGGTATTGGGGCTACCCTCCCTGGAAGCGTTGATTAGCGAGACCATTCCAGCGTCGATTCGTTCGCAGCATGCCTTGCAGATTCCGCCGGCATGCAGTGAGGCAGAGTTGTTGGATAAACTCGAACGGTTGGCAGCGAGAAATGCGCCGTTTCGTTCTTTTATCGGAATGGGCTATTACGACACGATAACCCCGCCGGTCATTCAGCGAAATGTGCTGGAAAATCCGGCCTGGTATACAGCCTATACACCTTATCAGGCCGAGATTGCACAAGGTCGGCTGGAAGCGCTTTTGAATTTTCAAACCATGGTCATCGACCTGACCGGGTTGGAGTTGGCCAATGCGTCACTGCTCGACGAGGCAACGGCCGCGGCTGAAGCCATGATGATGCTGCATCGGGTGGTGACGGATCCTACCCGGAATACTTTTTTCATTTCCGAAACTTGTCATCCCCAGACGATTGCGGTGGTGGCTACGCGGGCAGAGCCCCTGGGCATTCGCGTGGTGGTAGGAGATCATCAAAGGTTCACACCTGGACCAGATCTTTTTGGCGTATTGCTTCAGTATCCAGCTACCGACGGAGCCATTTACGACTATCGAGACTTCTGCGAACAAGTCCATGCCGCGGGAGCCTACGTCGTGGTAGCAGCCGACCTGCTAAGCCTGACGCTTCTGGTGCCGCCTGGTGAAATGGGCGCCGATGTGGCGGTGGGCAGTACGCAGCGTTTGGGTATTCCGATGGGCTATGGGGGACCGCACGCGGCCTATTTTGCTACGCGTGAAGCTTTTAAACGTCAGGTACCTGGCCGTATTATTGGCGTTTCGCGCGATGTCGACGGTAACCTGGCCTTGCGCATGGCGCTGCAAACGCGCGAGCAGCACATCCGTCGGGATAAGGCTACCTCAAATATCTGTACTGCCCAGGTGTTGCCGGCAGTTATGGCCGGTTTTTATGCGGTCTATCATGGCCCTGAGGGGCTGCGTCGCATTGCCGAACGCATCCACAATCTGACCCGCGTGCTGGCAGCCGGTCTGGAACGCCTGGGCTACCGACTCCGCCACAAACACTTTTTTGATACATTGCGCTTAGAGACTGCACCTGCTGAAGCCGCACGCATTCGCGAAGCGGCCTTGGCTCGGCGCATCAACCTGCGCTACTACGAAGACGGCAATGTGGGCCTGTCGCTCGATGAAGCCACCACGGCCGAAGAAATAGAAACCCTGCTGGAGGTTTTCGCGCTGGGCCAACCCCGGACCTTTACAGCTGCCACCCTGGCCGAAACGATGGAGCCGGGCTATCAAGGACCTTTGACGCGTACCTCGCCCTACTTAACCCATCCGGTCTTCCATCGCTACCACTCCGAGACAGAACTCATGCGCTACTTGCACCACCTGGCCAGCCGCGACCTATCGCTTGTGCACAGCATGATCCCCTTAGGTTCCTGTACCATGAAGCTTAATGCGGCTGTGGAATTGATGTCGCTGAGCTGGCCTGCCTTTATGCGGGTGCATCCATTTGCTCCGCCTGATCAAGTGCAGGGCTATCGTGAAATACTTGAGCAGCTTGAGGCGTGGCTCAAAGAAATCACCGGATTTGCCGCGGTCACCTTCCAGCCAAATTCCGGTGCTGCCGGTGAATACACCGGATTGCTGATCATTCGGGCCTATCATCAAAGCCGAGGAGAAGGCCATCGCAATGTGTGCTTGATCCCTGCTTCAGCGCACGGTACGAATCCGGCCAGTGCGGTAATGGCCGGGATGGAGGTGGTTGTGGTGCAGTGTGACGAAAACGGCAATATTGACCTGAACGATCTCGAGGCCAAAGCCAAAGCCCATCGCGATCGGCTGGCTGCACTTATGGTTACCTATCCCTCAACACACGGGGTTTTTGAACCGCATATTCGGGAGGTTTGCGACATCGTACATGCCTACGGTGGGCAGGTCTATCTGGACGGAGCGAATATGAATGCCCAGGTGGGGCTGTGTCGGCCGGCCGAATATGGGGCAGACCTGTGTCATTTGAACTTGCATAAAACCTTTGCTATTCCTCATGGTGGTGGAGGACCAGGTGCAGGGCCGGTCTGCGTCGCTGAACACCTGAAGCCTTTTCTGCCCAGCCATCCGGTTATTCCCACTGGAGGCACTCAAGCCATTGGGCCCGTAGCCGCAGCCCCCTTTGGTAGCGCAAGTATTCTGCTCATTTCTTGGGCTTATATTGCCCTGATGGGAGCTGAAGGGTTACGCCGTGCTTCCGCGGTAGCTATTCTGAATGCAAACTACCTGGCCCAACGACTTGAAGCGGTTTTTGAAATTCTGTACCGGGGGCCCAACGGGCGCGTGGCGCATGAATTTATTCTGGACCTACGCCCCTTCCGTCGACAGGGTATTACAGAGATTGATGTGGCAAAGCGCCTGATCGACTATGGCTTTCATGCGCCCACGGTCTCGTTCCCTGTAGTGGGCACGATGATGATTGAGCCTACCGAAAGCGAGTCGAAGGAAGAGCTGGATCGCTTCTGTGAAGCGCTGCGCAGCATTCGGGCTGAGATCGACGAAGTGCTTACTGGCCGGGCAGACCCAGAGCGTAACGTGCTGAAGCAGGCACCACACACCGCGGCAATGGTGGTTTCGGATCAGTGGGAGATGCCCTATGGGCGAGAACAGGCAGCGTTCCCAGCTCCTTGGACGCGCACGTACAAATTTTGGCCGGCCGTCCGACGGGTAGACGAGGCCTTTGGCGATCGAAACTTGATGTGTGCCTGCCCGCCCGTTGAAGCTTATGCGGTGTGACTCGGCGAAGTCTGCTTACGCTGGCGCGATAGCAAGCGGGCTTGGCGGCTGGGCAATAGCTTGCCCAGAAAGGCTTCTAACTCAAGGGCCAGTGCAGCCACCTTGTGGTAATCGATGCCTGTGCGTACGCCCATGGCTTCAAGCAGGTAGACGGTGTCTTCGGTAGCGATGTTGCCGGTGGCACCAGGAATGAATGGACAGCCGCCAAGTCCGCCTACCGAGGTGTCGAAGCGCCTAACGCCGCACTGTAGCGCAGCCAATACGTTGGCCAAGCCCAACCCGCGCGTATCGTGCAGGTGCAGGACCAGCGGAGTGTCGCCGATTTCTTCCTGAACCGCTTGCACGTATTCTTGGATACGTAAGGGGTTGGCCATGCCGGTAGTATCAGCCAGCGAGAACGACTCCAGACCTAAGTCGACAAAACGTCGGGCCAGTTCACGCACCTGCCTTAGCGGTGTATCGCCTGGCACGCGATAACCAAACACCGTTTGCAACCCAAGCTGGGGCTGCATGTCGTAGTGATGGGCCAGCCGAATCATGGCTTCGGCCTGCTGGATGGCCTCTGCCACGGTCATGTTCGCATTGGCTAAACTGTGTTCGTCGTGTGTGGCGATCGATAAGTCGACATAGCGTAGTCCAGCGGCATGGGCACGTTCGACTCCTTTTAGGTTAAGAGCCAGCCCAGAAAAAATGACTCCATCCCGCTGCGGCAAGCGACGGCAGAGTTCTTCTGCATCGGCCATCTGGGGGACCCACTTAGGGTGGACGAAGGCAGTAACCTGGATGCGCTGTACTCCAGCTTCAAGTAGCTGCTGAATAACAGCCAATTTTTGGTCGGTGGGAATCCATTTCGTTTCGTATTGGAAACCGTCGCGTGGTCCAACTTCGCAGATCAAAGCGTTTTCGGGAAGCTTCATCATACCCCCTTATGCTGTTGCCGAACAGAAAAAAGAAAGCCGAACCCGGCCTTCAGGTTCGGCTTAAAGCGTAACAAGTGAAAAATTAGCTAGGGCGAACCAGGGCAATGAGATCCCGAAATTCCTTAGGTCGTGGGATGCGCAGCTCGGCTGGCGCGCGGTCCCGCAAGAGGTCGGTGTAAAACGTCGCCAGGGCTTCCCGTTCCTCGGGTGTAGTATTGCGAGCGTCCAGTAAGCGCGAAAGTTGCTTCCATTCCGCTTCGCTAATCTGGCCGGATACGTAGTAGGTAAACAACTTAGCCAGCGCCGAACCGCGATTATTACGTCGTGTTGTACGCATGGTGCAAGCAGGTTGGTTCTTCATAAGGTATTCAACAAATTTCGGGCCAAACTTAATTTAGACGTTGGAAGCGGTCAGATTGTCTACTAGACAGTTCGTAACTGAACCCTCGAAGGTATTACATGGGCGGTCTAAGTTTTTCCCTAAAAATGGTCGATATTTTATAGAACAAGCCCGAACGATATGGAAACTGCAAAAGCCTTGGCTTATCGGTTAGATCCTCCTGCCGGATTACTTCGGATCTACCGGGTTTTAGGGATACTGGTCACCTGTATGGTGTTGGGCTTCTGGTTCGTCCATCGAAGCCTGGAGCCGTCCGCTTGGGATCCGCTGTGGCTACGGTTGTTTATCAGCGGCGGTATAGCGGCTGTGGTAGGACTTTCGTACCGGATAGAATGGATTCGGAGGCACTTTGCGCTTGTGGCTTCAATCATCCTCTGGATCGTGCTCTTATGGTTTGGCATGCTGACCTTGGTCAATCGCTTGTCGCCGAACTATGTAATAGGGTATCTATTGGTGTATGCCAGTGCGGGGGTGGTTTATGGACTCGGATTGCAGCGACCTGAACCCTTAGGGGTATACCTGGGCGTAGGCTGGCTTGGGATGGCATTAGGCAGCCTTTGGGTAGCCGATCGGGGAGTTTCCAGCGTGATGCTTATTAGCGCGCTGACAGGCATAGGAACTACGGTGTATTTGGTGATGCGTACGCTCATGTATCGGCAGCGGGCACTGGACGAAGCGCGGGCGCAAGCCGAAGCTGCCTTACGGTTTCGCAATGCCCTACTGGCCAACATGCACCATGAGCTGCGAACGCCGTTAGCCGGCATTCTCGGGGCTGCGCAGATTTTGCGGGAGGAAGCCCCGTCGTCTCTGCAAGAATTTGCCCACATCATTGAGCATAGCGGCCAGCGTCTACTGCATTTACTAACCAACCTGCTGCTTTTGGCCCGCATAGAGGCCGATCGGCTCCGCCTGAAGCCCAGCCTGGTAGACCTCAGAGAAAGCATGTATGAAGTGCTGCAGGCGCTCAAAGCCCAGGCTGAAGAAAAGGGGCTGGAGCTTACGTGTGCCTGTCCGAACGTACCGGTCTATGTGTATGCCGACCCGGAAGCCTTGCACACCGTGTGTTACAATGTGATTGAAAATGCGATTAAGTTTACTTCTCGAGGGCGCGTACACCTTGCACTAAGGACGCATGAAGACCGTTTGGAGCTTGAAGTGCAAGATACGGGTCCAGGAATTGATTCGGTAATGCTGGAGCGATTGCTCCAGGCTTTTGAACAAGGTTCTATAGGGCCGAGGCGTACGCACGAAGGGGTAGGGATTGGCTTGACGGTTGCACGCCGACTGCTCGAACTAATGGAAGGCAGGCTGTATATCGAAAGTCAACCAGGACAGGGGACCACCGTTAGGATTAGCCTTCGCAAAGCTCCAAATGAAGTGCATTTTGTAGAGAAGTTGTCGTAATCTTACGAAGGCACCTCGTCGTCCAATACGATCTCTCGGCGCAAGCGGGCTACCGGTATGCCCAGTTGTTCACGGTATTTGGTAACGGTTCGGCGAGCAATCTTAAAGCCTTGCTGCTCCAACAGCTCAGCGATGCGTTGATCAGAAAGCGGATTGCGCTTGTCTTCCTCTTCGATCATGCGCTGGATGAGGGCTTTAACTTCTTTGTTGGAGACCTCTTCGCCGCTTTCTGTAGCCAGTCCCTCGGAGAAAAAGTATTTAAGCTCGTAGACGCCAAAGTCTGTCTGTACATACTTTCCGTTAACCACACGGCTAACCGTTGAGATGTCCATTCCAATCCGGTCGGCCACGTCTTTGAGGATCATAGGTTTTAAATGGCCTTCTCCGTACTTGAAGAAATCCTCTTGCAGCTCCACAATGGCCTTCATGACTTTAAACATGGTTTGGCGGCGCTGATTGATCGAGTTGATGAACCAACGGGCCGATTCCAGCTTATTTTTGAGAAATGCACGGGTTTCGTCATCAAAGCTGCTGTGCCGCTTGCCGCGTTTTTTTTCGGCCAGCATTTGTTCCAGCATTTGGCGATAGCGGCGCGAGATGCGAAGCTGCGGTGCGTTACGGCTATTGAGCGTGATAATAAATTCCCCGTCTTCGTAGGTTACCGTAAAATCAGGGACAATATAGTTTTGCTGGGGGGCTAAGTCGCCTTCGCCTGGTTTAGGATTAAGGTGTTGGATAAGATCGTAGGCTTCTTTTAATTCAGCTTCGGAGACTTCGAGCTTGCGCTTAAGGGCCTCGAAGTGTTTCATAGTGAAGTCCTTGAAGGCTTCCTGGAGCATGCGAAGGGCTACCTGGCGACCTGGCGTGTCCTCGGGTAGCACTTCGAGTTGCACCATCAGGCATTCGCGTAAGTCGCGTGCAGCAATGCCGACAGGATCAAGGCGTTGGATTTGTTTCAGCACACGCTCGACGTCGGCTTCGGTGACGCTAACGCCATGGCTGAAGATGAGGTCATCGACGATAGATTCCAGTGAGCGGCGCAGGTAGCCGTCTTCGTCGATGGATCCGATGATTTGCTCGGCAATGAGTCGTTCGGTTTCGTCCAGGTTCAAGAGTACCAGTTGTTCGCGCAGGTGTTCGGTCATCGAGGGGCGTGCGGGCAACGGAAGCTCACGCCGCTCCTCTTCGTCGTCGCTACGGTCTACATGGGCTTTATAGCCGTAGAGGTCCTCGACATTGTTAAAGAGCTCTTCCCAGTCGACTTCTTCTTCAGGGGTTAGGGTGTTTTCAGCTTCGGTAGCAGGGGTAGCCTCCTCAGGGAGCGTGCTTTCTTCGCTTGCTTCTGGTGCGACCGAAGCTTCAGAAGATTCGCTAAATACCTCTTCGAACAGGGTTTCTTCCTCTTCTGTCCCTTCTTCCAAGAGGGGATTAGATTCCAGTTCGGCCTTAATGCGTTGCTCAAGGGCCAGCGTGGGGAGCTGCAGCAGCTTGATGTATTGGATTTGCTGGGGGGAGAGTTTTTGCTGCAGCTTTTGTTCTTGTTTGAGCTTCAGCATGGCACCATCCTTTCTGCTGCGTTAAAAGGCCAAACCTAAGCGCTGACGGCGTTCTGCCCAAACCGATCGGAAACGGGCATACCACGATGCGCCATAGCGGCGTGTAAGGGGAATCTGTAGAAAGTCGATTAATTCTATACCACAATGCGCACCATGTTGCCGTGCGGAGTCGCATAAAGGAATTTCTTCGTACCGGAGAATTTCTATCCCATGCTGCCGATCTGCGCGCAGGGGATACAGGTGGCAGGAAATGGGCTTGGGAAAATCAATGCGGCCCTGCATATAAGCCCGTTGAAGGGCGCAGCGGGCAATCCCGTCTTCATAGACGACAAACACGCAGGCGCCATCATCGGCGCAAGTGGTCGCATAGCGATCTGTTCCTGCTTTTTGCCAGGGTCCTCGTTGGCTAATCACTGCTTGGGCCTCAGGCCGAAGGTCATGCCACAGCTCCGGTAGCAGGCTTTCCAGCACGTACCGTTCGCCAGGCTCCAGGGGAGCGCCGCCTTCGCCTTGCACGCAACAGGCTCCCCGGCAAGCCTGGAGCTGGCAGGCAAACGGTGCCTGAAGCAGGCGATCCGAAATGAGAATGGAATCTACAGCAAACATAATGCCTGTAACGTAGTATCCCCTGTGCGTTTTGTCAACGCGTCAGGTTCATCAAAGGTTTAATTTCATGGTCTAAAGCGCTTGTGCCTGCTATGCCTGAGCGAAGCGGACTTCTGCATCCGTTGCAGCAGCGCGCCGAAGAGGATTATGAAAAAGCCCTTCGGCCACGCCGCCTGGAAGAATTTATCGGTCAGGAGAAAATAAAAGATAACTTGCGGGTGTTCATCACCGCCGCCCTGCAACGAGGAGAGGTCTTGGACCACGTGCTGCTTTCGGGTCCTCCTGGCTTAGGCAAGACGACGCTGGCCTGGATCATTGCGGAGGAAATGGGGGCACGCTTGCGCACTACCAGTGGCCCTGTGCTTGAGAAGCCAGCCGATATTGCTGGCCTACTAACCAACCTTAACGAAGGGGATGTATTATTTATCGATGAAATTCATCGCCTTAGCCCCGTGGTCGAGGAATATCTGTACTCGGCAATGGAGGATTATCGAATTGATATTTTAATTGACAGTGGTCCCAATGCGCGCAGCGTAAAGCTCCGTCTGCCGCCTTTTACGCTGATTGGCGCAACAACACGCAAAGGGCTTTTGACGGCACCCCTGCGGGCGCGTTTTGGCATTGAGTTTCGCTATGACTATTACAAGACTGAAGAGCTGGCCCAAATTGTTTTGCGTTCAGCTCGCATTTTAGGGGTTTCGATTGATGAAGCGGGGGCTTTTGAGATTGCCCGTCGGAGTCGCGGCACACCCCGTATTGCCAACCGGTTGCTGCGGCGCACGCGTGACTTTGCCGAAGTCAAGGGGGACGGCCGCATTACGCGTGAGGTGGCGCGTTTGGCCCTGGAAGCGTTAGAAGTAGATGAAGCCGGTTTGGACGAGATGGATGTGCGGCTACTGCGTACCCTAATCGACAAATTCGGTGGTGGACCTACCGGACTGGGTACCCTGGCGGTTTCGGTAGGGGAAGAGCCAGGTACGTTGGAAGAAGTCTACGAACCTTATTTGATCCAGGAAGGTTTTCTGGAGCGTACCCCACGCGGACGCGTAGCCACAGCCCGGGCTTACCGCCACTTTGGTCTAGAGCCACCCGCTCATATGCCTACCCTGTTTGACGACTTAGGACGCTGACTCATCTGTAGCACCTGCTTCGACGCTCTGCAGCGCTTGACTGGTCAAAATGTAGTGGGCTGTGGCTGGATTGGTAGCTAAGGGCACGTTGTGCACGTTGCAAGCGCGCAGCAGCGTCTGAATGTCTGGATCGTGCGGATGCTTATCCAACGGGTCCACAAAAAAGAACACTGCATCGATATCTCCCGTCACCACACGCGCCGCAATCTGTACATCGCCGCCTAAAGGGCCTGACAGAAAGCGGCGTACCTTGAGGCCCACTTTTTCTTCTAAGAGTTTTCCAGTAGTTCCTGTACCTACCAGCTCAAAGCGGGCCAGCAGGTCTTTATGTTGCATGGCAAAGGCCACCATGTCGGCCTTCTTGCCGTCGTGCGCAATGAGCGCTATGGTTCGAAGGGTTTCTTTCATGGCTGTAAGAGGACAAATCCTTGCGCCAAATAAACAAAAAACGTCAATTGTAGCAAACGATACGGGATCAAAAGTGGGGCCAGCTTTCTAAAAGGCTTGGGACATTCCCATTTACACCGTATATTTTGCCCGGATCCTTGGTTCACCCGTTTATTTCAGAGCATCATTATGCCGTACGTCGTCTGCGAGCCTTGCATCAATTGCAAGTACACCGACTGCGTTGAAGTCTGCCCGGTTGATTGTTTCTACGAAGGGCCGAATTTTTTGGCGATTCATCCAGACGAATGCATCGATTGTAATGCGTGCGTGCCGACCTGTCCGGTAGAAGCCATATATCCGGAAGATGAGGTGCCAGAGGAGTGGGCACACTACATTGAGTGGAATCGATACCTGGCTGAGCAGTGGAAGGCGATGGGGTATAACATTACAGAAAAGAAAGGTCCCCTACCGGATGCCGAGGAATGGCGCACGCGGCCTAAATCAGAGAAGGATATCCTCACCTGGGAAACGCCGGCTGCATAGCTGTAGCATCTTGAAGAAAAGGAAACGGGCCTCTGCAGTGGCGCAGGGGCCTTTTTACATTTGACTTGTAGATTTGCCTAACCCTTTAAAAGCGTACCTATGGAGACCTGGTTGAAGCTGGCCCGTGCAATTGATCAGCTGAATTTGGCTATTGGCCGACTGGTCTACTGGCTGGTACTGCTTATGGTAGGTTTGGGGGCTTACAATGCGATAGTCCGCTATTTAGATCGGTATACCGGCTTAGGGCTCAGCTCGAATTTTTATTTAGAGCTGCAGTGGTACTTGTTCAGTCTGATTTTTTTGCTGGGCGCAGCTTATGCCCTGCAGCGGGATGCGCACGTTCGGGTCGATGTGTTTTTTGGTCGACTTTCGCCGCGGGGTCGGGCATGGATCAACCTGCTGGGAACGGTGCTGTTTCTGCTGCCTTTCTGTGGGCTGATGCTTTGGGTGTCTTGGGGGTGGGTGGTTAATTCTTGGGTGGTGCGTGAAGTATCGCCTGATCCCGACGGCTTGCCGCGTTATCCGCTCAAGGCTATGTTGCCGGTGGCGTTCGTATTGTTGGCCCTTCAGGGCTGTTCCTTTCTGATTCATCAGATCGCTCGGCTGCGCCAGTGTGAAGCGGAAACGCATGAAGACGGCTTAGGCAAGGTATGAACGGCGATTGGCTGGCTCCGTTGATGTTTCTAACAGCCCTGGCGCTCATTTTTTCAGGGTATCCTGTAGCCTTTGCCTTAGGCGGGACGGCGTTGTTGTTTGCAGCTCTGGGCACGACGTTGGGGTATTTTGACTGGAGTTTGTTGCTGGCTTTGCCTGATCGTGCCCTGGGCATCATGTCTAACTATGTGTTGCTGGCCGTCCCATTTTTCATTTTCATGGGTACGGTGCTGGAACGCTCTCGTTTGGCTGAGGACCTGCTTCAAACGATCGGGATGCTTTTTGGTCCGCTTCGGGGTGGACTGGCGTTGGCCGTGGTATTTGTGGGCACGTTGCTAGCCGCCGCTACCGGTGTGGTAGGGGCTTCGGTCGTGGCGATGGGGATGATTTCTCTACCGGTAATGTTGCGGTATGGCTATTCTAAAGAACTGGCCGCAGGAATTATTTCGGCTGCGGGCACGCTGGGGCAGATTATTCCGCCCAGTGTTGTGCTTGTCGTGCTGGCCGATCAGCTGGGGGTGTCGGTAGGGAATCTATTTGTCGGCGCCCTTATTCCTGGATTAATGCTGGCTGGGCTATATGCTTTATATGCAGCAGGAGTGGCGCTTTTGCGACCTAAAGCAGCACCGGCGCTGCCGCGCTCGGTCCGCAATGTCCCCGGACGTGTGCTAGCGCGCCGCGTAGTGCTTGTTATGCTACCGCCATTGGTGCTTATTCTGTTGGTGCTAGGCAGCATTTTTGCCGGCATTGCCACGCCAACTGAAGCGGGCGCCCTAGGAGCCGTAGGAGCCTTGCTGTTGGCATTGCTGAACCGGCGACTAACCATAGAGGGGTTACGGGCTTCTATGGATGAAACAGCCCGTTTAACCACCATGGTGGTTTTCTTGTTGATCGGCTCGACAGCGTTTTCGCTGGTTTTCTATGGGCTTTATGGGGATATCTGGATTGAGGATCTTCTAACAAATTTGCCGGGCGGGGCTGTTGGATTTCTCATTGTGGCAAATTTGGCGATCTTTGTGCTGGGTTTTTTTATTGATTTCTTTGAGATTGCCTTTATCATCCTGCCCCTTTTGGTACCTGCCGCCCGCGAGCTGGGTATTGACCTGGTGTGGTTTGGGGTAATGATTGGCATGAATCTGCAGACTTCCTTTCTAACGCCACCCTTTGGCTTTGCCCTGTTTTACCTTCGAGGCGTAGCGCCTCCGGAGCTTACTACGGCGCAAATTTATCGCGGGGCTATACCCTTTATCGGGCTCCAGCTTCTAGGGCTTTTGCTGGTGATCCTGTTTCCCGGGATGGTCAACTGGCTAACCCGTTAAGCGGCTTGAGGGAAGGCAAACTGGGCATAGGCCAGCTCGGCTGTACCAAACCAGCGATAGCTTTGCGCACGCCAGTTGCGATAAGCCTCGTAGATTTTGCGGTAGAGCGGGTCGCGCTCTTGGGCGAGCAGGTCTTCGGCAATGCGGGCTGCTTCGCGGAGCATGTCATCTGGAAAGCGTCGGAGCCGAGCGCCTGCCTGAAGTAGGCGCTCCAGGGCAGCCGGATTGCGGGCATCGTAGCGTGCCAGCATAATCTGGCTGGCTTCCAGGGCCGCTGTCCAAAGCACCTCGCGGTAAAACGTGGGCAAACGTTCCCATTCTCGCCGGTTGACGTAAAACGTAAGGGCAGGGCCGGGCTCCCACCAGCCAGGGTAGTAGTAGTAAGGGGCAATCTGATAAAAGCCCAATTTCTCGTCGTCGTAAGGGCCAGACCATTCGGCAGCATCGATGGCGCCTCGCTCAAGGGCTGGGTAGATTTCGCCTCCTGCCAGTACCTGTACAGTTACGCCCATTGCGCTCATCACGCGACCGCCCAGGCCTGGGATGCGCATCTTAAGGCCACGCAAGTCGCGTATGCTGGTAATCTCTCGCCGGAACCAACCGCCCATCTGGGCACCTGTGTTGCCGCCAGGCAGGTTTACGATGTTAAACCCGGCAAACAGTTCGCGTAGCAGTTCTAAACCGCCTCCTTCCAAGAGCCAAGCATTGTACTGGCGGGCTGTTAGCCCAAAAGGTACCGTGCAGTCAAAAGCCAGCGCTGGATGTTTACCGATGAAATAATAACTGGCCGAATGACCGATAGGTACGGTTCCGTTCTGAACTGCATCGAAAACCTGCAGACCGGGCACTAGCTCGCCAGCGGGGTAGACGCGAATTTCGAAGCGACCATCGGTTAGGGCGCGCACGCGCTCGGCCAGTACTTCGGCAGCCCCAAAGATGGTGTCCAGGCTACGTGGAAAGCTCGAAGCCAAGCGCCAGCGCAAACGCGGTTGGGTTTGAACAGCCGGTGTCCCAACTTCTGAAGAAGACCGATTGCCACAGCCAGCCAGCATAGCCGCGGCTGCGGCGCCTAAGGCAGCGTCTTTCAGAAAACGACGGCGTTCCATGGATTCTGGGTTGCGGTTAGAGCCCAATAGACGAAGTCCAAAAATACGAGACCTCTGCTTAAAAAGCGAATCCCAGGAGCTTTAGGGGAGATACATTACGGCCTGTCGGCGGACAACGCCAGCGGCTTCTAACCAGATCACATAAAAGCCGGCTGCTTGGCGCTGGGGACGCACCAATGGATCCCTGGTACTTGCCATGCCTCTTGCAGCTATCCGTTTTCCCAGAAGATCATTTTAGATCGTATTTCGTTTTTGCGTTAGTCCATAAACAGCATTAGGTCTACTGCTTCGGCAATACGGCGGTGACCTTCTTCGTTGGGATGTAGATGGTCACCGGTATCCCAATTCGGGTGCAGGCGTGTGGGATGCGTCGGGTCGCGCAGCGCAGCATCCAGATCGATCACGGCATCGAAGGCACCGCTGGTGCGGATCCACGCGTTCACACGCTGTCGAGCTTTCTCGCGTTCGGGAGTATAGTAAAAAGCGCCTTCGAAAGGCAGCAGTGTGGCCCCGTAGATGCGTAAGCCTTGCTCATGGGCTTGCTTAATCATCCATTGGTAAGCGGCAATTAACGAATCGGCAACAGCCAAGGCTCCTTCCAGGCCGCCTTCAGCGCCTCCAATGTCGTTGATGCCTTCTAAGACAATCACCCACCGCACGCCCGGCTGATGGAGCACATCCCGCGAGAAGCGCTCTCGGGCAGAGGGACCAAGGCATTGGCGCAGCACGCAGTTGCCGCCGATGCCCATGTTGACCACGCCTACGTGCTGGGTAGGCGGACTGGCTGCCAGGCGGCGGGCCAGCTCATCTGGCCAGCGGTTTTGCTTGTTCGTACCTGAACCGCGTCCGTCGGTGATCGAATTGCCAAGCGTGACGACCATGGCGGCTCCTGGGGCTAGGACATCGATGGCGTTGATGACATACCACCGCTCGAACGTGATGGCAGCAGGCATTTCTGGAGCATCGACGGCATTGCCCTCCTGGAGATACGAGGTGGTTCGTGAGCCAGGATGACCGGTGATTTCGGCCGGCACTTCACCGAAATGAAGGGTAAGGGCCACGTTCGAAAGCGGCCGTAGCGGGTAATCGAGTGGGTCGGACGTCACGGTAGCGCCCGGCGGAATGATCACCGAAGGCTGCCCCCCAAAGGTGAGCGCCTGGTCGGTGGCCGGGTCGATAGCGCTTCCTTCACGCGCATCGGCCAGATGCACAGCCTGAAGGACCAGAGGGGTTTTGCCGTACTCGTTGGAAAAACGAACACGTAGCCGGCTGCCTCCTAGGGAGACGTGTACGATCTGCCGCAGCGTGTTGCCGGCCAGTCCGGGCGGTGGAGGCATGTTGTGAGGCTCTACGAGCTGAGGGGCTGTTGCCCACGTGCTGACCCAGGCGTCCTCTAACGTTTCGGATTGAACGGGATTGCCAGGTTGGCAGCCCAGCAATAAGCCAATAATGGTGACGGCGTACCGTAATTTCATCGGTTGAATGCTTGGGATTCAAAGTAGCGGCTTGCAAATTTAAGAAAATAAGGCCAATTGGGCTCGTTTGTGTGGCCGCCTTCGTGCATGCGGAAGGCAATCTCCGCCTGAGCTACCCGTTCACTAAGAGGGGGCAGGGTGTCAATGTCCAGGCCGGTCTTTCCCAGTAGCCGATAGACCGACTCGGCATGGACGGCTGCCAGGAAGGTGCCATGAGCATCCACCCAGTGCCCTTCGACAAAGGGGTTGCCGGCTCCAATGAAAATCGGACGCGGTGCTACAAGCGCAATCAGCAAGTGCGCGTCGACGGGCAGATCGTTGGGTGTTAGCGGTCCGGCATACTTAAGAAAGTTGCCCGCAAACCAGTGGTATTCGGCCACAGAAGTCAGATTTTTCACCTGTTCGCCGAAGACGCGTCGGAGTAGTTTGGCACCGCCGGCTCCGGACGAACCGATAAGTCCAATGGCAAAGCGCGGGTCGTGCGCCATTGCCACCAGTGCGGCTTTGCCGTAGCGCAAAAGCCCTGCTGCGTTGGGCGTCGACATCGGGATCGGTCTCGAAGTAGTCCAGGGCACGACTGGCTCCCCAGGCCCAAGCGCGTAGCACCCCCCAGTCATCGGGTTTACGGGGTTGTCTGCGGTTGGTAAGGCCAATGACGCCTTCAGTCAGACCTGCACCGTGGTGGGCTTGGTAGCTGGTGGGGTACAGTTCGGAATAACCCCATCCCCGCGCTAGCACTTGTTGTCTCCAGGAGCGTTGCCCTGGAGGCAGGGCCGGTGGCGGCATGCACGTTGGCCACGCGAAGCTGAAATGCAGAATTACGGGCACCGGCCTTTGGGTCTCGGCTGGGATGACCAGCGTTAGTTCGATACCCACTTCAAGGGCTGGGTATGCGTTGTTTTCTACACGGCCCACCAGTTTTTTCCCCACTACTGGAATGGATCCGCCGGTCTCGTGGGTGATGCTTATGACCTTCCGGTGCACTGGAGGTACGTTGGCCGGCATACGGCCGTAGACTTTCACGGTCAAGGACTGCCATGATCTCCGGGCGACGCACTTCCCACCACCCCTGTGGTGTGGTAATACGTTGGCCGTCGAAAGTGACCAACGAATCGGGCAATGTATAGGGCAGCACTCTGGATTCGTCGGTATTGGCCTCTTGAGGTGAGGGTCCAGGACGCAGGCGATCGATGCCCAGCAGCGCCAGCATGCGCTGATGATCGGCCTGGGTTGCACGCGTGATAGCTGCCCCTCTGGTTGTATCCGGGCATTGCGCTTGCGTTCGCTGTGCTCCCACAATCAGGCCTAGCAGTACAGTTGCTATCCAGATACGTAGTGGCATAACCCTTTTGAGATAAGACGCAAAGGGCTATGCCATGCCCTATGGCTGCTCCGCTTTAACGTGGTCGAAGTGGCCGAATAACCACTTCAGAGATTAGATAATTGTCATCCGTTTCCAGGATGTGCAGGATGGTCTGGGCTACCTGCTCGGGCGTAACAGGGCGGTCGGCCCCGCGCATGCCGGATACCTCGAAAAACTCCGTAGCCACCGAACCTGGGTAGACGCAGCTTACTTTAATGCCATGCTGACGCAGCTCTTGCATGATTGCTTCGCTGAAGCCGCGCACGCCGAATTTTGTAGCGTTGTAGGCGCTCAGGTTAGGATTGCCAATCAGGCCAGCTACCGAAGCGATGTTGATGATATGTCCGCCAAAACCAGATGCGGCATTTTGCTTTTTCATTTGAGGCACGGCGGCGCGGGTACATAGAAAGACCCCGCGCAGGTTGGTGTTCATCTGCACATCCCAGTCTTCCAGCGACAGTTCGTCTACGGGCCCCATTCTCCCCAACCCCGCATTGTTGATTAGAATATCCAGGCGGCCAGCCTCATGAATCACACGTTGGAAGGCTGCTTCGACGTCATTGGGTTGGGTTATGTCACAGGCAATTGGATGAAAACATGGGCCCAGTTCTTCATGCAACGCGTTGAGACGTTCGATGCGTCGGGCCAGTCCGTATACGTGTGCGCCTTTTTGCACAAGGGCAATAGCAAAAGCTCGACCCAGACCGCTACTGGCGCCCGTGACGACAGCTACTTTGTTGGCGAGTTTCATTGCTTTTGCGGGTTGGATGACTTATTCCGGTGTGTTGAGCATTTCGAGCAAATCTTCGGGATTGCGTGCCAATCGGGAACTAGCCTCAAGCAAAGTCAGGTACGTCTCGGTAGTCTCGTGTAGGGGCACAAGAAGAAAAAGTGCCATTTTTACAGGCTGACTCGTTCGGGGCAAGATTAACCCTGTGGGACAATAGGCTATGGCAAACACCAATTCGTCCACATGGGCCGTGTGGGCACTATAGAGCGCTACGCCCGGTATTGCTTCAGGTGCATATGGAGCCTGAGGATCGCCAAGCTGCTGCGCTAGCTCCTGAGCCCCCCGGGGATTGTGAGGTAGCAGCTCCTGCAGTATGTGCAGAAGCTGCATTTGTGCGGATTCGGTTATCTGTTGCGGTTGGACTATTCGAATGTTGGTTAGCAGTCGACGCTGCAGTTCAGCCTGACGATCTACTTCTAGGGCCGTTTCGGCTAAGTAAAGGGTAAGGAAGTTGTGGGTTGGAAAGCGGCTGGCTAATAGGCGCGGCAGGCGGTCTAAGCTGGGACGCCAGGCTAGCTTGCCGTTACGTACGGTAAGCAAAATGAGTAAATCGTTTTCTTGGAGTAGCTCAGAGAGTTTTTGCGGCACGATAGCCCATCGTTCAAGTTCTACCGGCGTGTAGTTCAGGGGTGGCCGATGTTGCTGAGCTGCACGCGAGAAGCCTTCGCGGTCGGTTTGGGTAAGCAGTACGTGTAACGAAGCACCTGTGGCGCGGGTGAGGGTATGCAAGAGGGTCAAAGCTTTAGGAAAAGCCGGGTCTCGGGTAAGGTAAGGAGGAAGGAGCACCACAATGCGCTGGTGGGTATTGGGAGGATGTACCAGCCGACAGACGATCACCTCGCAGCGCGTTTCGCGCAAAACCTCATCCAAAATAGAGCCGAAAATGAGCGTACGCGCCGGACTCGAACCATCCCACCCCATAACGATCGTAGAAATGCGTTCCTCGCGTACAGCGCGCGCAATTCCCTGGGCAACATTGACATCGATACGGGTTAGGGGTTTTACCGGCACATCGGCTGCTGCTGCCAGCACAACGGCTTGTCCTAAAAGTTGCTCGCTTTGGGCAACTTGCTCTGCTTCGTTTTCTCCCGGTCGCGCTACCGTAAGAGGGTAGAGGGGTTCGGTGGTCGTAGGTGCCCGAAGCAGCAAGGCCAGTTCAGTCAGTTCGGTCGCTGTTTGTGGATTGGCCAGCGGTACCAAAATGCGTTGGGGAGGCGTTCCGGTATCGGCTTGAGGTTCTGAGGCTAACTTGAGGGCCAAGGCGCGGCCGAAATGCGCGACCAGCGAAGGACCAATCAAACACGTCAGCAGAATCATCACGACCACCGCATTGACAGTGCGTTCATCAAACAGGTTTAACCCAAAGCCGATAAGCGTTACGGCCAGCGTGGCAGCTGCCTGCGGTGTGGTTAGCCCGATGACCGTCAACACCTCTTCCCGACTATACCGAAAAAGACGGCCAGCTATGAAGGCCGCCAAACTTTTGAACACCAGAACCAATCCTGTAAAAAAGAGCGCCATACCCCACAGCTGCAGACTAGAAATGAGCAGCCGTAGATCTACCAGCATGCCAACCGATAGCAAAAAGAAAGGAATGAAAAGCGTCTCGCCTGTAAATCGGAGGCGCTGCATGAGGGTCGATTGCTCCGGAATGAGACGGTTGAGCGCAAGTCCCGCTAGAAATGCGCCAATGATAGGAGCTAAGCGAACCAGACTAGCCAGAGAAGCGCTAAAGAATAACAAGGCCAATACAAAAATAAAGGCAGCATCCCCCTGGTTGCGCACTGTCCGGAAAAACCAGCGGCCTATCCTGGGAAATAAAACCAACACCACGCCTGCATAGGCTAAAATCAGCACAACGAAGGTAACCCAGAAGACGGTCGAAGCGTTGCCCCGGAGGGTGGCTTCGACAATGGCTAAAATGAGCAGCGACAGCAGGTCCGTTACTATGGTACCTCCTGTTGCCATAATCACGGAGGGTAGGCGCGTGATCCCCAAGCGGTGGGCAAGTGGATAAGCTAATAGCGTATGGGAGCCCACAATAGAGCCCAAAAGCAATGCGGCTGGAAGCTCGTAGCCCAATACCGGACCGGCCAGCACTATGGCCGCTCCCTGGGGCAATCCAAAAGAAAGCAAGCCAAAAAGTAGGCTGCGCTCACGTAGACGATTGAACTGTTGCAAATCCAGGCTTAGCCCGGCCAAAAACATCAAGTACAGGATGCCTACTGTGCCTAAAAGCACGAAGGTTTCACTCCGGTCTAGCAACCCCAGCCCTTTAGGACCTACGATGGCTCCGGCTAAGATGAGCCCAACGATACTGGGTAGACGTAGCCGGCCCAAAAGCAAGGGCACCAGCAGCAGCAGAACCAGCGTCAGCCCGAAAATGAGAACCGGGTCTCGAATCGGGCGCGAAAACAGCAAAAATTCCATTAGCCGTTTGCTTTCTTTTCCTATCCTGGTTTTAGGGATAGTGGGTATAATCTACTACCCTCTGGCTTAGAAAGATCACTTAAGGTTGCGTGCAATGCTTTATTCGCCAGAGTCTTATTTGCAGCGGGTGCTTACCCAGGTATTGCAGGCTAAGTTGGGACATAGTGTCGACGATACTGAGCTACAGGCAAAGCTACAACAGTGCACGGCAGCTCAGGTTGTGGCTTGGTTGCAGCCGTACTTGACTGACCAGCGTCGCACCCGCATTGAGCACGTGCTAGCCGAACGCACGTACACGGTAGTGCCGGTCGTCGAAGGACTGGCCAACACAGGCAACATCAGCGCCGTGATGCGTTCGGCCGAGGCTTTAGGCTACCAGGGCTTTGGGATCATTAAGGGCAACGTACAGAAATACAAGACTTCCGAGCGCACCAGCCAGGGCGCGGACAAATGGTTGGATATATGGACTTGGCCGACTGCCACCGAGGCCATATCTGCCTTAAAGGCTGCAGGCTATCGTATTGTTGCCACCACGTTGCAAGAGGCCGCGCCGATCAATGCATTCGATTTTACTGTGCCGACAGTGTTGGTTTTTGGCAACGAAGCGGAAGGGGTGTCTCAGGAGCTGCTGACGCAAGCTGACGCCCGGTGCGTGATCCCAATCGTAGGTTTCACGCAGAGTTTCAACATCTCGGTGGCGGCGGCTATTGCCCTCTACCATGCGCAGCGTGACCGCTTGGCCCGCCAAGGACGGCATGGCGACCTCTCCCCTGTGTGGAAAGCGACACTACGGGCCATCTTCTACCTGCGTAGCGTACAGAATGCCGGCATACTGCTCTGGGATCGCCTAAAGCGCGAGATCTAAGAGGATTGCTCGACTACTGGCTGGGTGTTCACGGCCATTCGCTGGCCCGTGCTAGGGTCCTCGATCCAGATTTCGTAGGTGATAGGTACGGTGGGACGCAGCATAGCGGAGACAGAACAGTACTTCTCCTGTGAAAGCTGCACGGCACGCGCTACCTGCTCGGGCTTGAGGTCGCGACCGAAGACGCGATAGCTCAGGTGAATGCGCGTGTACACGCGAGGATGGGTCTCTGCCCGGTCAGCCTCTACCTCCACTTGGAGGTCGGTGAAAGGTGCGCGCATTTTCTGCAGGATTGCAACCACGTCCATGGCCGAGCAGCCCATGAGGGCCAGTAGCACCATTTCCATTGGACTGGTTGCGGCAGCAGCTTTTCCTTCATGAGAAGAATCCAATACAGTCCAGTGGCCAGATCCAGCTTGACCGATAAAGGTCAAGCCTTCGACGTACTTGAGGCGAGCGTGCATAGAGGCAGGTTGTTTGAGTGTTTTGCGAGAAATCCTGATGGATTAAAGTGAAACGCAAAAAGATAAAAAAACGCTTCATCAAGCGCGGGAAAAGGCGATATTTCGGACAAATCAAACACACGGCACGCAACCTATGAGGCGCTGGCTAAAAGACGCTTTGCTGGACGTTATTGTTACGGTGGTAATTGTGCTGGCTGCAATTCCGGGGTTGCGTTGGGCGCGTTGGATTGTACTCGTCTATACGCCGCTTATGCTGGTGCTCAAGCTGGGGGCGTTGCTGGCAGCTCCCCATCTGCCCCGTACGCAGCGTAGTGCGCCTGAGGCGCTGTTTCATGTGCTCTATGCTATGAACGTACTCGTGCTGCTGGTGGGGCGCTGGTGGTGGATGGCTATCGGTTGGGCATTAATCTGGGGACTTTCAGTAGCGATTGTGCGGCGCATGCGTCGGTAGGATCTCCAGCGCTGCTTAACCGTTCGTCCGGCCATAACCCTTTTGTGCCAGATGCTGAATACATACTACACGTTGCGGGCGCTGGCCGATGAATGGCGCTGCGAGCTGGCAGGGAGTCTGCTGGGCGATGCCTTCTCGCAGGTGCGGGATGAGCTGGTGCTGGCTTTTGCCCGGCCAGAGGCCGAGTGGATGGTGCGGATCTCGACCGGTACGTTTCGCTACATATTTCGCAGGGAGGGCTATAGCCGGGCGCGCCGTAATGTGGCAACGCTGTTTGCGGAAGCATTGGGGCGCGTGCTGCGCGGCGTGCGGGTGGCCGAGCGGGATCGCGTGCTGTTTTTTGAGCTGGACGACGGGTCCTGGCTTCAGTGCTGGTTGTATGGCCCACGTCCCAATGTGCTCTGGGTGGCGCCTGACGGACAGGTACGGGCAGCCTTTCAACAGGATGCAGCCTGGCGAGGGAAGCAGGCCCCAAAGCCAAGCCCAGCACCGGAAGTCGATACGTTCGAGGCGTTTCGGCTGCGGTGGCAGACTGATCGGAAAACGCTTGTGCAGGCAGTAGCTGCAGCTTTTCCGTTGTTTGATGCGTTGTTGGCCGAGGAAACAATCTTTCGGGCAAAAGTGCAAGTCAAGGCGCCGGCTGAGTGTGGGGAGCAAGAGCTACACCAGCTATATGAGGCCGGACGTGCACTCGAGGCGGAGCTGGCCCGTCCGGCCCCTCGACTTTATCGAGCTGATCGGTGGACGACGCATTTTGCGCTGATTCCGCTGGCACATCTGATGCATGTGCCCTGCGAAGCATTTGATTCGGTTGATGCCGCGGTGCGTGTGGTTGTGCGGCGCGAGCTTGCGGTGCGGGCTTTTCGGGAGGCTTTCGAGCCGCTCCAGCAGGCACTGGAGGCAGCCATCGAGCGGGCCCATCGAGAGCAGCAGGCGCTTGAGGCCGCACGGGCTGCACCCAACCGGGCCGAACAGTACGAGCGCTGGGGACACCTGCTTATAGCGCAGGCGCATCAGGTTCCCTCCAGGACCGACGTGGCTGTGGTACCCGACTGGTTTAGCAACGGCACGCCCGTGCATATTCCGCTCGATCCTACGCGCTCGGCCGTAGAGAACGCAAAGGTCTACTATGAGCGCGCTCGGCAGGTCCGTCAAGAACGCGAAGCGCTGCGCCAGCGGCTCGAGGACGTCCGCAGGCGACTTCTACGACTGAAAGCATTACAGGTCGAAGTGGAACAGCTTGACACGATGGCGGCCCTACGGGCTTTTCGACAGCGTTATGCGGACGAACTGGTTGCCTTGGGCATTAGCCAGATCGGCCAGAAGCAGCTGGCGAGCGTGCCGGCTTTTCGGCGTGTGCCGTTAGGAAAGGGTTTTGAAGCTTGGATTGGCCGGAGTGCTCGGGAAAATGACCAGCTTACCTTTCACTATGCTCGCAAGCATGATCTATGGCTACATGCCCATGGGGTGCCTGGAGCGCATGTGATCCTGCGGCTACCGGGTCGTAACTGTATGCCTGACCGGAAATTGCTCGAGCGAGCGGCTTCGCTGGCCGCCTACTTCAGCAAGGCGCGGGGTAGTAGCGTGGTGCCCGTCGTCGTGGTGCCGCGCAAGTACGTGCGCAAGCCACGGGGAGCCGATCCTGGTGTCGTTGTCTTCGAGCGAGAAGAAGTGCTGCTGGTGGAGCCCCGGCCACCGGAAGAAGTGCAGGCGAAAATTGCTGAAGCGCATAGTTCAGAGGCTGGCACGGCCAATCCGCCGCGTGTAAGTTAGACCCTTCGATAACTTTAAAGTGCTTAGGAGAAGACCATGACTTGGTGGGAAGCTTTGATTTTAGGGCTGTTGCAAGGGCTCACAGAATTTCTACCGGTCTCGTCGTCTGGGCATTTGGTACTAGGGCAATACGTGCTGGGGTTGAATCCGGGCGGTGTGACCTTCGAGGTGTTTGTCCATTTTGGAACGGTGCTGAGCATTCTCACAGTTTATCGGGCTCGGGTAGGGGCTATTGCGCGCGAAGTGTGGACGGCGCTACCTCGGCCAGCAGAGTGGTCCATCCGTTACCGGGAGCGCGATCCGTTTCGGCTGGCCGTCTGGATTCTGATAACCATGATCCCTACGGGATTGGTCTATATGCTGCTGGGCGACTGGATCGAGCAGACGTTCGAGCACCCGCGTTTTGCTGCAGGCATGTTGTTGGTGACTGCAATGTTGCTGATCATGACCCAGCTAAGGCGCTATCCGGACGGTGATCTGTCGCCGCTAAAGGCGTTCTTAGTGGGCGTAGCCCAATCGGCTGCTATGCTGCCCGGCATTTCGCGATCCGGCTCCACGATCTGCGTAGCCATTTACCAGAACGTTCGGCCTGAGCGTGCAGCCGACTTTTCCTTTCTGATGCTTTTGCCTGTTGTACTGGGGGCCACGTTGCTAAAAGGGCTGGAGCTGCTTGCGCAACCTGAAACGATAGGGATGCTTCCCCTCGTAATTGGCACAGCAACAGCATATGGATCGGGCATTGTGGCCATCAAGCTGTTGCTTCGCATCGTGCGGCGAGGGCGCCTGGTCTATTTTGCCTACTATTGCTTTGGAGTAGGTCTACTTGGCCTTTGGCTGATCCGCTGAGTGCAACATGGGCAAGAGCTGGTCGTAGAGAGAAAAAGCCTTATCCAACCTGTTTGTGCTGCGATGCCGTTGACCTACGACGAAGCAGCTCGCCGGGAAATCGAACGGTGGGTGCAATCCGGTGGGCCCATTTGGCAAGAGATTTTCGATCGGGCTATGCGGCCTATAGACAAGCTGGTTGCCCACTTTGCCCCTGCAGTATGGCAAGACCAGCTTGAGGCGGCTGTGGCTCGTTTTCTGGAAACGCTGCACGACGTGGCCAGCTGGACCTACAACGAAGCTGAGTTGCTCCAGCGCATCCGGCAGCAGGGATTAGCGGTAGAGCATCTGGAGGCGCTTGAGCTTCAACCCTTGGAGCGGCTGGATCCGCTTGCGCGACCGTTGTTTGGTACCCATGCCGTGTTGGCTGCTCTTGAGGGAGCAGGAACCGGCTTAGGAGGACTTGTATGGGCTGCGGCAGACATTCCGCTGCTTTTTACGATCAACCTTCGCCTAATCCAGCAAATCGGGGCGGTTTATGGGTTTCGCGTGCAAGAATCGGCTTTTCGGCCTTTGGTGCTGGCGGTATTCAATGCTGCGTCGGCAGGTACCAGCCAAGCGCGGCAGGCTGCCTTACGTGAAGTCAGCGTAGCGGCAGCCCTGCTGGCACGCGGAGCCGCCTATCAAGGACGTACGCGCGACTTTATTCGCGAACAGAACCGCCACTTGCCGCGCGAGCTAGTAAAAAACCTGGCCCGGCGAAAGCTGGGACAGCTCATTCCGCTAGCTGGACTGGCCGTTGGAGCGGGTATTAACTATGCGTTTACGCGAGAAACAGGGCACACGGCCTATATGCTTTTCCGGGCATTGCATCTTGAACGCCGCGGCCGTCGCTAAGATGGGAACGAAATTGAGCTAAAAAGCTTTCCCAGGGCCGCTGAACCAAACTGTGGGGACGATGGCGCTGGTTGCGATTGTTGGCAGGCCCAACGTGGGAAAATCGACGTTGTTTAATCGGCTTACGCGTTCGCAAGAAGCGATTACGCACGATGAGCCCGGCGTAACGCGTGACCGCATTTACGGCACGGCCGAGTGGAATGGGGTGTCGTTTTTCGTAGTGGATACGGGCGGCTATGTTCCGCACTCGGCAGACGTGTTCGAGCAAGCCATTCGTGAACAGGTCGAGATTGCTATCCAGGAGGCCGACTTTATCTTGTTCATGGTCGACGCAACCACGGGTATTACCGAGTTGGATGATGCGTTGGCCCAGATGCTGCGGCGTACCGAGAAGCCGGTTTTCGTTGTAGCAAACAAAGCGGATAACGATGAACGAACTTGGGAGGCCAGCATCTTCTATCAACTGGGTTTGTCGGAGGTTTATCCCATTAGCGCCCTGAGCGGTCGGGGTACGGGCGAGTTGCTTGATGCTCTGGTCAAGCGGTTGCCTCGCCAAGCTGAAGCGGCTATTCCAGACGAGCGGCCACGCTTGGCCATAGTCGGTCGGCCCAATGTAGGAAAATCTTCTCTAACGAATGCGCTGCTGGGAACGGAGCGTTCTATTGTAACCGCTATTAGCGGCACTACGCGCGATGCCGTGCATTCCGTGCTCAAGTACTACGGCCGCGAAATCGTGCTGGTAGACACTGCCGGCCTAAGGCGCCGCAGCCGAATTCGGGAGAACATCGAATTTTACGCCACCTTGCGTACGGAGCGGGCACTTCGAGAATGTGATGTGGCGCTGGTACTGCTTGATGCCACCGAAGGCGTGACGGCCCAGGATATTCGCGTTTTGCGCCAGGCCGAAGCCTTACGTAAAGGCATGGTGCTCATCGTCAACAAATGGGATTTGGTTGAAAAAGACGCGAATACCCTGCACCTGTGGGAGGAGGCGATCCGTGCACGTTTGCCTACCTGGCAGCATGTACCGTTGCTGTTTATCTCAGCCAAAACGCGTCAGCGTATCCATCGCGTGTTGGAAACCGCCCTGAAGGTCTACGAAAATCGCCGCCAGCGTGTGCCTACCAGCCGGCTAAATGAGGTCGTTCAAGCGGCACTAGCGCAGCAGCATCCTCCAAGCTACCGGAACCACCCGGTCAAGATCAAGTATGCGGTGCAAATTGAAGTAGCCCCCCCAATTTTTGCCTTTTTCTGTAATCATCCAGAAGCGATCAAAGAATCCTACCGGCGCTATCTGGAAAAACAGCTACGGGCTGCTTTCGGCTTTGAAGGCGTGCCGCTCACGTTGGTTTTCAAACAAAAGTAGCGGATCTGTCGTTTACGAAAGCGTTGTTGTGCTAAGCCTGTATCGACGACTTACAAAGCGTCATTATGCCTGGGAAACCTGCTAACCTGGCCTCTCCGAACGAACGCAAGCTGAGCTTTTGGGAGCGGCTTTATTTACCCACCGTGCTGCAAGGTCTGGCCTTTACGTGGCGCAAGATGCGTGCGCCGCTCTATACGATGCAATATCCCGACGAGCTGTGGTACCCGCCTGACAGCTACCGCGGGCGTCCCGTATTGGTAGAGGAAAACGGCCGACCGCGCTGTGTGGCCTGTGGACTTTGCGCACGTGCCTGCCCGCCGCTGGCCATCTCGATGCAGGCAAAAGAAGTCGAGGATCCCAAAGAGCGGGAGCCGGCTTGGTTTGAGATCAACATGTTGCGTTGCATCTACTGCGGCTATTGTGAAGAGGTCTGTCCAGAAGAGGCTATTGTCATGTCTAAGGAGTACGACCTGACCTTCCAAAGCCGGGAGGAAGCTATCTTTGGGTTGGAGAAGCTTTTGGTGCCGGCTGAGCGGCTTAAAGACCGTTTGGAATGGCTCAGGCAATACAAAAACCCGCAATACGGTCAGCATTGGGAATTCCGAAAGGAAAACAACCTGCATAGCCTGAAAGATCGGCCTTTCTTGAAGTGGCTGATTGAAAAGGGTATGGAGGCCTTACAGAACACCCACCTGCGTCCTGAGGAGCCTGTAGCGGCACATACGTCTTGGGGTGGGGTGCGCGCTGAGGGCTAAAAAAGCAATGAGCAGGGCCAAAGGGGCAGCGGCACTACGTGAAGCTTTGCTGGGCCAATTAGCCTACCTTATCGATGAGGTAGCGGCCATGCGACGGCTGGCCGATTGGATACCGGAGCCGCTGCAAATTGCCCGCCCCTTACCGGAAGAGCCTTCGGTGCGAGAAACTTACGGCATGCTGATCGCGGCCGACGAACAAGTGTTCGGCCCGGCACTTGAGGCGTTGCTTGAGGGCACAGCCCATAGGCTTCCGCTGCCTAATGATGTGCAGCTCCAGACCCTTGAAGATTGGAACGCTTTTCCCCTTCCGGTTTTACTGGATCGTCTGCAACAGGCCCGTCGCACGTTGCTTATGCGCCTCAAGCAGGCTACACCCGAGGCATGGGAACATGCCGCCCTTTGCGGTTCCGAGCGTTGGGATGTCTATCGTTACGTGTATGCCATTGTCCAGCATGACTTGGAATTGCTGCGGGCTTTAGGCTATCGGCTTCATAGTGCGGTGTTGCCTGGACGTCCACGCCCGCCCCGATAAGTTGCAACAAATACGCAACTTTCGCCAGCCTCTTGTAGGAAGCCCTGGCTTTTTCTACCTTTCCTTGAAAAGCGTTGTGAAAAACAGGGGCTATGGCTGCGTCGGGTGCAGGGAAAACCTTCGAAGAATTGGAAGTGGCCTTTCGGCACGGTAACTTTGCGCCACTATACTTTTTCTTTGGGGAAGAGACGTTTCTGATTGATACGCTGCAGCAGCTATTGATCACCCATGCCCTGGAGCCGGCCTGGCGAGACTTTAACCTAAATATTGTGTATGGCGACGAAGCCGAGGCTGGTTCGGTGCTGGCGCTATGTCGCAGCTTGCCGGTTATGGCGCCACGGCGGGTGGTGGTGGTGCGCAATTTTGACAGCCTGCGGGATAACCGGCAATTTGCTGCTTACGCGGAGCACCCCAATCCGCAAGCCGTGGTGCTGCTTATCAGTGTCGGACGACCGAACCTAAATGTTCAGCCGTACCGCGCCTTGCAGGCGCATGCTGTTTGGGTTGAGCTGCGGCCGCTAAAGCCTACCCAGATGCCTGCCTGGATTGCCCGCTATGCCGAACAAGAAGGCTACCGCTTGACCCCTGAGGCCTTGCAGAGACTGGTGGAGTATGTGGGTACAGATCTGCAAGCTGCCGCTCAGGAATTGAAAAAGCTTTTTACTTTTGCTGGACGTCGGACGATGTTAACCGTGGATGACGTCGTCAACGTTAGTGGACAGACGCGTGCTTTTAACATTTTTGAGCTGCAGCGTGCTGTAGGCGAAAAACGGTATGCCGAAGCAATTGCGATTATGGAACACTTATTGCAACATGCCTCAAATCCCCGGAGTGAGGCGCTCCGTATGGTATCGGTACTGACAACCTATTTCATGAAGCTCTGGAAGCTGACACTTTGCCAGGCGCAGCGGCTTCCAGAAAAGGCAATCGCCGCTCGGATTGGCGTTCCCCCCTACTTCCTCCAGGAATATGTGCAGTGTGCTCGCCGCTACGGGCTGCCGGCAATCCGATTTGTGCTTGCAGCCTTGCTGGCTGCTGATGCAGAACTGAAAGGGGGAAGCGAGCGGGATCCGCGCCTGGTGGCGCACTTGTTGTTGCGCCGAATTACTGCAGCGGATCGGGTGCCGCAACGACAAACACCTTGATCCGTAACGTGACTTTATCAACCCAGCGATGTGCATATATCCACAGCGATGAACATTCAGCAGAAACAGCGGATTGTGCTGCGCCGGGAGGCGCTGGCTCGTCAGGATGAGCGGGAAAAGGCCCGCTATGAGGAACTGCTGCACATGAGCGATGAAGACCTTATGGCCCAATTTCAGGCGGGAACGGTGGAGGCCTTCGACATTTTGGTGAGCCGATATAAGGATCCGCTGGCCAACTACCTGTATCGTTTTCTGGGCGATCCTAAGGAGGTTGAAGACCTCCTGCAGGAGACCTTTATGCGCGTATACCGAAACCGACACTCTTATCGTCGTATTGCGAAGTTTTCCACGTGGCTCTATACCATTGCAGGTAACCTGGCACGCTCGGAATATCGCAAGCGAAAGCGGCGCCGTCTGTACTCCTTACAATCGGTCAACCGGGATGAAGAGGAGTACGAAGTGGAAATTCCTGACGAGACGTTTGCTCCAGATCGGCACACCGAAAGCACTATTCAAGACCACTATATTCAGGAAGCCCTTAAACAGATTCCGGAAGAATTCCGTGAAGTGGTGGTGCTTCGGGACGTGCAGCAGCTTTCTTACGAGGAGATTGCAGAGATTACGGGGCTTCCAATGGGTACGGTGAAAAGCCGAATCAATCGGGGACGCACCAAGCTGCAAGCCCTCTTGAAAGACGTCTATCCCATGCCTGAGGAATCCTAAGCGCGGGTCTTGTCGTAAGTTCAGGGCCGACCCCAATGCTTAAGGCGGCGGGGTGTGTATTTGTTACAGGAGCGTAGCGTTTGAAGGCCTATGCGCGAGGATTACCAAGATTCCGATTCATCGTGGCCGGAAGAACACAACTGTCCCTTTAGTGATTGGGACGAGTTGTTGTGTGAGTACGTCGACGGTACGATGGATCCGGCTGTACGCCAGGTGTTTGAGGAATACTTGCGGGCCAATCCAGCAGTAGCACATTACGTGGCGTGTTTATGTCGAACGCGCCAGTTGCTTCATCAGCACGGCGCCTGCAGGCTGCGTGCTCCAGAAGGATTCCAGGCTCGGTTACGACAACGCCTGGCGTGCGAAATGATGCGGGAGCAACGGATCTTGGATTACCTAAGCCTTCCCCTGCGTGGCGTAACGGTGCTGGCCTCAGCGGCTGTGATCCTGTTCCTGGTCGGTATGTATACCGGCACATGGTTGTATGCCGAAAATGCAACGCAATCTTCCTCAACCACCGAAATCTCCTCAACGCGCTCTTTTTCGATAGCCCCCGAGTTAATCCTAAGGGAACATGCATGGACGCCACGCCCTGTTTTGCCGCCTCGCAGCAACGCTATGCTTTCGGCAGCTTGGACGGTTCCCGTAACTTCGGCTCCCTTAGGCTTACGGGATACTTTGGAGACGTTACGACTCGTGCAAAGAAGCCGTGGAGCACCTTGACAGGTGCCTAAACGCTGTCGTAGAATAGCCCACGTTGGGCCCTTAGCTCAGCGGTTTAGAGCGCTCGCCTCACACGCGAGAGGTCAGTGGTTCGAATCCACTAGGGCCCACTTCCCACCGGCTCAAACGGTGGGTTTTTTATTTTTCTATCGAGGCCTTGCCGTTGCAGCATGCCGTGTCAGGTGCTACCTTTTAAAAAACCAAAATAGGCAAGGGTATCATGGCGCTGGCGGTTGCAGTTCTCGGCGCAGGTGCTGTTGGGCGATCCTTGGCTTGGGCATTGCGACAGGCTGGTTATACGATTGCTGCTGTGATCAGCCGTCGGCTCGAACCAGCCCAAGCATTGGCTGCTCAGGTGGACGCGCCGCTGGCCTCTACCGCATTGGAAGATCTTCCTGCAGAAGTGCCGCTGGTGTTTTGCTGCGTGCCTGACGATGCCCTTCCTCCTCTGGCTCAGCAACTGAGTACCCTGGCACGCGACTGGTCGGCTACGGTGATCGCGCACACTTCAGGAGCCTTAACTGCACGCACCTTGGCTCCACTGGATGAGCAGGGTGCATCGCTGCTCAGTTTTCATCCACTGCAGGCTTTCCCTAAGACGGGCCCTCCTGTTTCGTTACGGTATAGCTACATCGGGTTAGAAGGGGATCCTAAGGCAGTGGCGTTGGGACGCGAGGTGGCACATGCACTGGGAGCTTATCCTATTGAATTGACCGCAGAAGCGAAGGCCCGCTACCACCTGGCTGCCGTACTCGCGTCTAATGGTTTGGTGGCGTTGCTGGCTATGGCTGGTGAAGTGCTCGCAACCATTGGTATACCCCGACCCCAAGCGCAGAACTTTATGCTTCCGCTGTTGCAAGGAACGCTGGAAAACGTGCGCGTCTCCCTTCCTGAAGAAGCCCTAACGGGACCAGCCGTGCGCGGCGACTTGCAACCGATTCAACAGCACCTGGAGGCGCTAAAGGCTTATCTGCCCCACTTACTGCCAGCCTATGCTGCACTGACCACCGAAATGATCCGGGCAGGTGTGCGCGTTGGGCGTTTGGATCCCCATCAGGCTGCACTGCTCCTTGATACACTCCGGGAAGCTTTGGATACAGCACAAGATTTTCTGTTATAAGCAATTATCGCTACCGGAACATCTGCTCATATGCTCGGTTGGCCCCTGCCGGAAGTAACCATGCAGTACGCACGTGTATGCAATCTATTGATCGAAGGCGTTGGAAAGCGGCAAATTCCTCCTTCCCTGAGGTCATTACAGCAGTTCATCAGTACGTAGACGAACTGAACGTGGTGTTACAAAGCCCAGAGACGACTACGTTGGCTTTTCAGGCATTGCTGGCTTCGTTAACCCGCGCTCTGGAGCACGTGCTGCTTCGGGTACAGCAAGCGCACGCAGCCGCCTTGTCGCTGGCTCAACGTGAAATGCTGGCTGAGATGAATGAAGTCCTTTTGGCTGTAATTCACCGGATGCGTCAAGCACTCACGGACCAAGGTCAGTATTTGCTCCAGTTGGATCGTTCAGCAGTAACGTTGAGCTATGAACATTCCTGGTGGTTTGCGCTTGCCGAAGCATTAGAAGCTATAGAAACAACGTTGCAGCGTACGCTTTCTTTGGTGCAAGGGCAGCCGCGTCGTAGCCTGACCCGTCGATTGGGCGCCGTATTGCTGCGGCTGCTGCGCCGCTATCAGCGTCACCTGTTTTGGGAAGCCCGTGAGTGGATCGAGTGAGCTGCCTGAGGCAATCGCTCGCTACCTGCAAATTGAAGATCGCGAGGTAGAAGCCCGCTGGGAGGCGCTTTTGCACTGCCTGGCTGCGCAGTTTGGTCGTTTGCCTTCGGGTATTGAACAAGTGCTTTTTTTAATTGGCATTCAAGAACGTGGACGAGGATACGAGCCTAATTTGCCACGGGAGGAAAAGCAGGCTCTAGTCGTGGATGGCGCAGGATATGCCTTGGCAACGCTGGGGCTTTTCAGACGCCTTGCCTCAGGTTGGGAACCGATCCTTACACCTTGGCCTGTACTTTCGCGAGAAGCTCAAGAAAAGCTGTTGCGTGTGGCCATTCTGGAATATTTTGCACGCCTGCAGGACTAAGTTTCTCCGAAACCCAGGAGCGGAGCCTGGGGTACCCCCGCAGGGTTGAATATAGGGACGTAGCCCTGGGGCTGCGTCTTTTGTTTTGCCTGAACCGTTGATTGCAAGCATGAAGCGCGTACTCACCGAACAAGAACTCGAACGCCGCCGAGCCCGTCGCGAGCTTGAGGCAATGGGCATTACGCCTTATCCGTACCGTTGGGAAGTCTCCGCCCACGCGGCTGAAATTCTCTCTCGCTTTGACGATGCCCTTCACCAGCCGCATCCAGACGGTCCGGCACCTGAACCCTACGAAGTGTCGATAGCCGGGCGTATCATGAGCCGGCGTATTATGGGTAAAGCAGCCTTTTTTGATTTACAGGACGAGAGCGGTCGCATTCAGGTCTATGTACGTCAGCAAGACCTGCCCGAAGGTTTTTATGAGCAGGTCTTCAAGAAGCTGCTGGATATTGGCGACATCGTAGGGGTCGAAGGATTTGTTTTTCGAACCCGAATGGGCGAAATCACCGTCCATGCTCGACGGCTTGAACTGCTGGCTAAAGCGCTGCGGCCGTTGCCGGTGGTCAAAGAACAGGATGGGCGTTTGTATAACGAAGTGACCGATAAAGAATTCCGCTATCGCCAGCGCTATGTGGACCTGATCGTTAATCCTGAAGTGCGCGAAGTCTTCCGTAAGCGGGCACGGATGATTGCGGCAATTCGACAATTTCTCGATGCACGGGGCTATCTGGAAGTCGAGACACCGGTCTTGCAACCCCTTTATGGGGGGGCTGCAGCCCGTCCCTTTATTACCTACCACAATGCGCTTGACATGCCGCTTTACCTGCGCATTGCCGACGAGCTATACCTCAAGCGGCTCATCGTGGGCGGTTATGAAGGCGTCTATGAAATCTCAAAGGACTTCCGGAACGAAGGCCTGAGCCGCTTTCATAACCCAGAATTTACCATGCTTGAACTTTACGTGGCCTACAAAGACTACTACTGGATGATGGATTTTGTGGAAGAACTACTCGAGTACGTAGCCGTTGAGGTGACCGGACAGCCTGAAGTCCGTTGGGGTGAGCACACGATTTCTTTCCGTCGTCCCTGGCCACGTATCCCGATGTTTGAAGCTATCCAGGAGCGTACAGGCTACGATCTCTACGGCAAGTCTCGTGATGAACTAGCTGATATTGCGCGCACCTTAGGGCTCGAAGTAGACCCTACAATGGGTAGCGGTAAAATCATCGATGAGATCTTTGGAGAATTTGTGGAGCCCCATTTGATTCAGCCTACTTTTATTATTGACTATCCTATCGAGCTGAGTCCGTTGGCTAAGCGACATCGCACAAAGCCGGGTTTGGTTGAGCGTTTTGAGGTGATCGTAGGGGGTAAAGAATTATGCAATGCCTTTAGTGAGCTGAACGACCCGGAAGATCAGCGTGCGCGTTTTGAAGAGCAGGCCCGCTTGCGGGCAGCAGGTGACGAAGAAGCCATGCAGATCGACGAAGATTTTCTCCGGGCGCTGGAGTATGGCATGCCGCCAACAGCCGGACTGGGCATTGGGATTGACCGGTTGGCCATGATTCTGACCAACCAACCTTCCATTCGGGATGTGATCCTATTTCCACTGTTACGACCTGAGCAGCCGGTTGCGGCTGCCCCTTCTCCTGATACTACGGACTCAGGAGCCGCCGAGCTGTAAGGTCAGCCGGACATTTTGCAGCGCAATGCGCACGTTGCGCTTAAAGCCTTCAAACTTGGCGCGCTTGACAGCGCTTTTCCGGAACTTTTCCCGAAAGGCTTCCAGGTCTAGCTCCTCCCAGCGATGTAGCGGCGTGTCTGGCAAACCAGGGCGTGGCATGAAGCGCGGTTCGTTGGTCGCATACTTGAACTTATTCCAGGGGCAGACGTCCTGGCAGATATCACATCCGAAGATCCAGTTGCCCATCTTTTCCTGCAGCTCCGGTGGAATGTCGTCGCCCCGGTGCTCAATGGTGAGATACGAAATGCAGCGGCGGGCGTCGAGCACGTAGGGTTGCACCAGCGCGCCGGTGGGGCAGGCGTCGATGCAGCGCGTGCAGGAGCCGCAGTAGTCCGGGATAGGGTCGTCGGGCGGTAGTGGCACGTCCACGATCAGTTCGCCGAGGAAGAAAAACGAGCCCATCCGGCGGTTGATCAGATTGGTGTTTTTGCCGATCCATCCCAGGCCACTGCGACGGGCCCACGCCTTGTCCATGACCGGTGCGGAGTCCACAAAAGCACGACCGTGCACTTCGCCCACTTGCGCCTCAAGCCAGGCAAAGAGCTGATAGAGCTTCTCCTTCAGCACTTCGTGGTAATCGTCGCCCCAGGCGTAACGGCTGATTTTGCCGGTTTCGGGCGAAGGGTCGTGTGCGACGGGCTGGTAGTAGTTGTGCAGGACCGAGATGACGGAGCGAGCGCCTTCCACCAGTTTGGTGGGGTCGATGCGCTTGTCGAAGTGGCGCTCCATCCAGTCCATGGTGCCCTGGAAGCCTGCCTTCAGCCAGGCTTCCAGGCGGCGGGCCTCTTCGTCGAGCGGTTCGGCCTTCGAGATGCCACACGCATCAAAACCCAAGCGGCGGGCTTCCTGTTTGAGCGCTTGCGCTAGGCGTTGTTGGGCGTTAGCATCAAAGCCGGGCATAGCAGTATCTGGCAGGGGGTATGTAACACAACGGTTGGGTTTCGGCAGGGATCCAATAAAAAAGCGGGCTTCCCCCTGGGGAAGCCCGCTTAAGGAATAAAGTTGCGGGATGGGGAGATTAGTTGCTACCCATAAGGCCGCTCTGGGTGGTCGGAATCGAGTCGGCGCGACGATACTGGGCAGCGCCTTCTTTCTTGCTGGTTACTCCTGTAGCACGTCCACGGCCTACCGCCACCAGGCGGCTTGCGGCAATGCCGTTGGAGACGTAGAACTGCTCCACGGCGCGAGCGCGGTCAGCCGATAGCTGCTGGGGATTCCGCTCGCCGGGAGCTGCCCATCCTTCGATGCGGACATACATGTTCGGGCAGGACTGCAGAATCTCCAGGTTTTCCTGCAGCGCTTCACGGGCAGCGTTGTTGAGTACGCTTGAGTTCCGATCGAAGAAGGCTGGGCTCAGCTCGGTCACTTCGGCGCAAAATTCAGCTTCATAAGGCTTGACTGTAATCGAAAGCGTGCGCGAGTCGGAGCCCGCGTTGTTCGACACGTTCAGCGTGACGGTATAGGTGCCCGCCTGGCTGTAGGTATGGGTGGGGTTAGCGCCGGTGGCTGTGCTGCCATCTCCAAAGTTCCATTGATAGGTAATTGGCTGGTCACCCCGTACGTTGGCGCTGAAGCGCACTGCCGTCCGCGTGTCGGGCTGCATCGGATCGGCCGTAATGGAGATAATTTCGGCTGGCACCGGCGGACGGTAGACGACGACCGAAGTCGAGCGTGTGCTGGTCGACTTGCCTTTACGGTTAGAAGCTGTAACAGTCACTGTATAGGTTCCTGGTTCGGTGTAAGCGTGGGTGACAGGGTTGCCCGAACCAGTTGTCCCATCGCCAAAATCCCAACGGAATTGAACAGGAGGTTTAGCTTTTTCATTAATGGTGGCTGAAAAAGTGCCACTCTGGTTGACTTGCAGGCTGTCAGGTCCGGAGACGCCCAGCACTTCAACCGGGGTCGAACGGCAACCCGTCAAGCCCAGAAGGGTCAGGGCTACCAAGGCCGTCAGGGCAAAATAGCGTTGAGGTTTCTGCATAGCTCGTACACAGTTAAGTTGTGGAACAATAAAACCGTAGAGGGATGGTCGAGAAAGAACGGATAGCAAATCGCAAGCTTAAGATAGTCTCTCTTTCTCCACAAAAACTACGGAGATTGAAGAAAAATCTCCCTATAGCTGGCCCTCAAAATAACCATTCAAGGGGCCAAAGTAAAGTGACTGATTTGTAATTTCGAACAACCAGAATCCTGAAAATACCCGTTGGCGCATAAAGGTTTTAGGCAAGCTGGTTCACGTGCTTTTCCAGCTTTCGCTTATAGTTTGCTGCCTTATTTTTGTGTATAATGCCCTTAACGACCAAGCGGTCAAGCAGGCTTTTGGCTTGATTGAGCAGGGGGAACGCTTCAGCTTTTGTTTGTGCTGCACGGACCTTTTTGATTAGGGTGCGCATCCAGCTGCGGTAGTAACGATTACGCGCCCGCCGCTTGGCATTTTGGCGCATGCGCTTAAGGGCCGATTTGTGGTGTGCCATGAGTGTTACGGAATGGTTTTTGTCGCCTTGTTGAGATTTATATAAAATATAAACCCGGAGTGGGGGTGAACCCTCATGCCGGCCGGTTTGTTGCGACCTGTTTACTGAAAAATCTTGAAGGTGAGGTATGTGGGCTTTGTTTAAGGTATTGATGCGCCATTGGGATGAGCCGCTAACCGTGCTGGTGATGGAAGATGCTTATAGCGGCGTACCGCGTCCATACGTAGTGCATCCATTACGGTTTTGGGTGTTTTTGGGTAGCATGGCGGGCATAATTGCCCTGGGGCTATTTGTGATCGTGCTGGCAACCCCGATACGCGAATGGCTGCCTGGGATGAGCAGTGCTGAGGTCCAACACCGAGCGAGACTAAGCATGTTGCGTGTAGCTGCGCTGGAAGATTCGCTGGCGGCGCAGCAACGATACATGATGCAGCTGCGCCGGTTAATTTTGGGTGAGGTAGTGGCTGAGTCGACTGTCGCGTCGTCTGAAACACACGCCCCCTTGCCGAGTAGCCCACTTGCTTTGGAATTGTCTCCAGCGCTGGAGCGGCGGTCAAGCGACCAGCCAGCAGTTTTTCCTATTCCAGAACTGGTATCTCCCTCGGCTAGAACCAGCATTCCGGTTGCGTTTCGCAGCGATCCCCTGTTGCAGCTACAATTCCCGATCTTGCCTCCTGTGGAAGGGTTCTTAACCAGAGGCTTTGATGCTAGAAGCGGACACTACGGCGTTGATCTGGCTGTTGAAGAAGGCACGGTGGTGCGTGCTATTGGCAGTGGATATGTGGTTTTTGCCGATTGGACGCATGCAGGGGGATTTGTTATCATAGTACAACACGCTGACGGCTACATTTCCGTTTACAAACACAATCAGCGGCTGCTGAAACAAATAGGGGACCGTGTGCGCGACCGAGAAGCTATTGCTTTGAGCGGCAACACTGGCGAGGTCACGACGGGACCGCATTTGCACTTTGAACTCTGGCGCCACGGATTGGCGCAAGATCCGTTAAACTACTTTGTAACCCGATAGATAGTATGGCAGTATTTGGCAACAAAGAACCGCATCGCGCGGCAGGGACACCGGCTCCCAATCAACTAAATCTGATTGGTGAGGGGACTGTTTTTGAAGGAACGCTACGGACGACCTCCGATATCCGGATTAGCGGACGTATTGTAGGGACCTTGCATGTGCAAGGAAAAGCCATTGTCGCTGCGGAAGGGGCGATTGAAGGGGAGTTGCATGCGGCTAATGCCGACATTGCAGGACAAGTGCAAGGTAATCTCTTCATTACGGACACGTTGTTGTTAAAAGAATCTGCGCGCGTAGAAGGGAAAATTCAGACAGGCCGCCTGGTGGTCGAAGCCGGTGCCATTTTCGATGGCGAGTGCCGTATGGGGCGTCTTGATCAGGTAATCGAGACGAAACCGGCAGCAGCTAAGCAGGAACAGGCCAAAAGTGCGGCTTCGAGCCGTGAGGCGGCGCGTTTGCCCAAAACTGGCCAGGAAGGCTCGGTTAACGCATGACGGTTCCCCAGAAGTCCAAAGGTGCCGGTGCCTCTATGCAAGAGGCCATGCGGGCTTTGGCTCCCTATATGGGTTTGGGGTTGCAGCTGGCTCTTAGCATGGCGTTTTTTGCCGTAGGTGGCTTTTTGCTGGATCGTTGGCTGGGCACGCAACCCTGGTTGCTGTTGTTGGGGGTGGGTTTAGGTTTGATGGCGATCTTTGCGAAATTGTGGCAGGTAGGCGTGCGGTCGCGAAAGCCTCCTAAGCCCCCTCAGGCGTCTACAACGTTTGAGTCATAGGGGCTATTTATTCAGAATTCACTACTCTGGGGTGAATGCAATGGAGTCTTTCGGGGTAGTTTGGCGTTTCAGCTGCGCATTGGTTGTGCAGGTGAAAGCTTATGGAAGCATCTTGGCTTGATGCCGTGTGGGGGGTAGGGTTAGGTGGGTTATATCACGGTTTTGGGGTTTGGTGGAACAGGCGTGGGCAGTGCTGGCCTGTGGCGCGTTTTGTGCGGTGGATGTTAGGCGGTATGGCGTTGCGGCTAGTAGGAACGCTTACGCTTGTCGCCATAGCGCTTAAAGTGCTTAGGTTGCAGCCCGAGATGTTTTTGCTGGGTTTTGGAGGTGTATTTATTTTGGGTTTGATAGGAGAGGTTGCGTTGTGGCACCGCGGAGCATTGGTAAAAAAGCAGCGATAAACTGCATGATCCGAACCCTAAAGATACCAAGTCTAACGCTACTTCTGGGTTGGCTGGTCTTGGTTTGGCCTGCGCAGGCAGCAGAGCCCGATTCGGAAGACATTAGTACGGTACTGATCCATCATACTGCTGACGGCTACTATCTGGCGCTTGAGCCTTTTGTTACTTTGGAATTGCCGCGGCTGTTTTTGGTGCGTACGGCAAACGGGTGGCGGATGGATGCGTTTGCTAGCACCGCGGCGGCATTGCGTTCTGGGCGATATGTTGCACACTATGAGGGAAAGCGTTACGAAGAGGCTGCGGCCTTGGAGGAGCTCATTGTGGCCCATCATCACCTGTATGCGCAGTTGGCACCTCGAGACGGGCTGTGGGCATTAGATTTGTCCATCACGCGGCATTACGTTTTTGGTTTACTGGCGGCTTTGTTGGTGCTTGCGGTGTTCTTGCCGATCGCACAGCGCTATCGGCGCGGCATTGGTCGAACCACGCCTCCTCGGGGCATTTGGCAGAATCTGGTGGAAACGTTGATTGTCTTTGTGCGGGACGAAATTGCGCGTCCGAATCTGGGCGCTAAAGCCGACAAATTTTTGCCCTATTTGCTTACAGCGTTTTTCTTTGTTCTTTTCTGTAATCTATTAGGATTGGTGCCCGACTTGGGTGCGGCTACGTCGAATTTGGCAGTAACCGGGGTGCTGGCCTTGTTTACGTTTGTGATTGGGGTGCTGTATGCCTCTAAAGATCATTGGAAGCACATTTTCTGGCCTCCTGGGGTGCCGGTGTATGTCAAGCCGATTCTGATTCCCGTAGAAATTATGGGGTTGTTTACGCGGCATGCCGCTTTGGCTATCCGTTTGTTTGCCAACATGACGGCTGGCACGCTGGTTATCTTAAGTTTGATCGGGTTGATTTTTATGATCAATGCGCTTTTTGGTGCGCTAGCGGCCTGGTTGACGACGCTTCCCAGTGTGCTGTTGACGCTTTTTATTTCGGCTATTAAGCTGCTGGTGGCTTTTATTCAGGCTTACGTTTTTACGCTGCTTTCAGCACTATTTATCGGAATGGCTGTAGCAGCGCATGAGCACGAGGAACACGAAGCTGAAAGCACCGAAGGCCCGGTGGTCCATGCGCCATCGGCCGCGTCGCAATCTTAACCATAAAACCCTAACGTAATCCCTTAAACCAACCGACCATTAACGACTCATGGAACCTACTGCTCTGGCATTCCTTGCTGCGGGTATTGGTGCCGGCCTAGTAGCTATCGGTGCTGGTGCGGGCATCGGACGGCTGGCTGCTTCGGCTATGGAAGGCTCGGCACGTCAGCCGGAAGCCTCGGGCGACATCCGGACCTCGATGATCATCGCAGCCGCCTTGATCGAAGGTGTGGCGCTCTTTGGACTGGTGATTTGCATCCTGCTGGCGATTAAGTAAGCAGGAGCAGGGCAGCAAGGCCTTGCCGGCTGCCCCCGGAGAGGCAGTCCAATGCTGTCTCTCCAAGGGTAGCAGGACCGTAGACAAGACTCAGCAGAGAAGCGACGCATGGAACTTATTTTAGCAGCCAATCTGGTTTCGGTTGAACCAGGACTGATTTTTTGGAAGACGATCACGTTTTTCCTGTTGCTGCTGGTACTTTATAAGTTTGCGTGGGGGCCTATTTTACGGGCACTCCAAGAGCGTGAGGAGACCATAGAGGCTTCGCTGCGTCGGGCAGAGCGGGCGTTGGCTGAAGCGCGACAAATTCAGGCTGAAAACGAACGCGTCCGGCGTGAAGCAGAGCAAGAGGCCCAGCGTCTGCTGCGAGAAGCGCGTGAGGAAGCCGAACGGCTGCGCCAAGAAGAATTGCAAAAGACACGGGCGCAAATTCAGCAGTTGCAGGCCCAAGCGCAAGCCGAGATCGAACGTGAAAAGCAAGGTGCGCTTGATGAACTTAGGGCCATTGTGGCGGATTTGGCCGTGCAGGCAGCTGAAAAGATTCTCCGGGAAAACCTGGACGCTGACCGGCAGCGCCGACTGGTGGAGCGCTTTCTAGCGTCCCTTCCCGAAAACCAAAACTAAATGGGCATGCGTGGCGGTATTCATCCTATAGCACGACGGTATGCCCGGGCCTTGTTCGAAGAAGCCCGGGCGCATGCCTTGGCCGAGGTGATCGATGCCGACTTGCAACAGCTCAGCGAAGTGCTTACCGCCTCACGCGAGCTGACACGGATCTTTGAAAGCCCGATTATTCCTCGAGATAAAAAGCAAAAGATTCTGGAGCGGCTACTTGCCGATCGTGTGCATCCGCTGACCTGGCGTTTTTTAACGCTGCTTGTCGCCAAACAGCGGGAACACCTGCTACCCGAAGTGGTGCGGGCCTACCAAGCCCTTCAGGACGAAGCCCAGGGTGTTGCGGAAGCCCATGTCTACACTGCCTTCCCTCTGGATGAGGTCGGGGTTGCCCCGTTGCGGGAGCGCCTAGAGCGCCTAACCGGGAAACGCCTCCGCTTACGCTTGACTTACGATCCGAGCTTGATCGGCGGCTTGGTTGTCCGTATTGGCGATACAGTCTACAATGGCAGCGTGCGCCATCAGCTGGCTACCCTGCGCGAGCGGCTACGCCGCAACACAACGTTGTTGAACGGAAAACCCAATGTGAGCCCATAAACTATGGCTACGGCTATTCGACCTGACGAAATTACCGAAATCCTCCGACGCGAATTAAGCGGCTTTGAGGCAGAAGCTGACGTTTACGAGGTAGGAACCGTCCTGCAGGTAGGCGACGGTATTGCCCGCATTTATGGTCTGCAAGGCGTAGGCGCTGGTGAGCTGATCGAATTCCCGCGTAGCGGTGTGACGGGCATGGCGCTTAACCTGGAAGAGGATAATGTAGGCGTGGTGCTCTTTGGCGAAGTAGACAAGGTGAAAGAAGGGGACGAAGCCCGCCGAACGCATCGCGTGGCCTCGATCCTGGTTTCTGAAGGAATGCTGGGCCGCGTCATCGATCCATTGGGCAATCCCCTGGATGGCAAGGGCCCTATTTTGGGAGAGAAATACGAAATGCCGCTGGAGCGCAAGGCGCCAGGTGTGATCTACCGTGAGCCGGTGCGTGAGCCGCTTCAGACGGGTATCAAGGCCATTGACGCCATGATCCCGATTGGGCGAGGCCAACGGGAGTTGATCATCGGCGACCGGCAAACAGGTAAAACGGCCGTGCTTGTCGACACGATCATTAACCAGAAGTACACCCACCAGACCGACAAGCCGGTCTATTGCATCTATGTAGCTGTTGGGCAGAAGGCTTCGACCGTCGCGCAAGTGGTGCGGGCGCTTGAAGAACATGGCGCCATGGAATATACCGTGGTGGTGAGCGCACCGGCTTCGGCTCCGGCTCCTATGCAGTTCATCGCGCCGTTTGCAGGCGCTTGCATTGGCGAATTTTTCCGCGATACGGGGCGCCATGCGTTGGTGGTCTACGATGACCTCTCAAAGCAAGCAGTCGCCTATCGCGAAGTTTCGCTGCTGCTGCGCCGTCCGCCAGGACGTGAAGCTTATCCCGGCGATATCTTCTATCTGCACAGCCGATTGCTGGAACGGGCAGCTAAAATTATCACCAGTGACGAAGTAGCCCGCCAGATGAACAACCTGCCCCCTTCCATCAAACATCTGGTTAAAGGAGGAGGGTCCTTGACCGCTTTGCCCGTGATCGAAACGCAAGCCGGAGACGTCTCGGCTTACATCCCCACTAACGTTATCTCAATTACGGACGGCCAGATTTACCTGGAAGCCAACCTGTTCAACGCAGGAATTCGACCAGCCATCAACGTCGGTATTTCGGTTAGTCGCGTAGGGGGCAGTGCGCAGATCAAAGCCATGAAGAAAGTGGCGGGCACATTGCGTATCGAACTGGCCCAATATCGTGAGCTAGAAGCTTTTGCTAAGTTCGGCTCTGACTTAGACCCGGCTACGCAGCGCCAGCTCCGACGTGGCGAACGGTTGGTCGAAGTACTCAAACAAGGCCAGTATCAACCCATGCCGGTTGAGGAGCAGATCGCCATCATTTTTGTGGCAACGCAAGGATTGCTTGACCCGCTGCCCGTGCAAAAGGTGCGCACCTTTGAACAGGAATTTCTGGAGCGTCTGCGCTTGCGCTATGCAGAGCAGCTTAAGCAACTGGCCCAAACAGGGGAACTGACCAACGAACTGGCCGAGATCTTCCGCAAAGAGGCTCAGGCCCTCATTGAAGTCTATTTGAGTAGCGAAGCGCAACCCGCCTGACGGCACCATGGCAAGCCTTCGGGATATTCGTAACCGAATCAACTCGGTCAAAAGCACGCAGCAGGTTACGCGGGCCATGAAAATGGTGGCTGCGGCCAAGCTGCGTCGGGCTCAAGAACGCATTTTCCAGACGCGTCCGTATGCCTTTGAGCTGGCTGAAGTGATTAGCCACCTACAAGGGCATGTCGACCCAGCCCTGCATCCCCTTTTCCAAACGCGCTTGGAACGACATGCTGTGCTGCTGGTGGTGGTTACGGCCGATCGCGGCTTGGCCGGCGCCTTTAATGCCAACATCATTAAGCTGGCCGAGCAAACAATTGCCCGGGACTATGAGGCAGTGGCCCGCAACGGTCAGGTTTACCTCTACTGCATTGGCCGAAAAGGCTATGACTATTTTCGGCGTAAAAGCTATCCTATTGTTGGGCATCAGCAAGGGATTTTCGATCGACTAACGTTCTCCATAGCACATCAGATTGCCGAGACGCTCGCCGCTGGCTATCGTGAAGGACGATGGGATGAAGTACGCATAGTCTACAACGAATTCCGCAATACGATTGCCCAGAATCGAATCGTTGAGCCGTTCTTACCCATTCCACCTGAGCGTTTCCTGACGCCCATCATGGAGCGGGAGTTGGGAAGACGACCGCAACTGAAGCCCGGCTATCAAGTAGATTACCTTTTTGAGCCCAATCCACAGGCTATCCTGGAGGCGCTTGTGCCGCATTACTTGAGCTACCAGCTCTGGCGCATTTTGCTAGAGTCCTACGCGGCTGAACAGGGTGCCCGCATGGTGGCTATGGACAATGCTACCACCAATGCCGAAGAATTACTGCGGCAGCTACGCCTCAAATATAATCGGGCACGCCAGGACGCCATCACAAAAGAAATTCTTGAAATCACCGGCGGTGCTGAAGCATTAGCCAAAGGCGGTGCATAAATTGCTTAAAACATCTGGGAACGTTATCTTACTGCTCTCGTAGAGCAACCCAGATTCGTCGGAGAGGTGGGTGAGTGGCTGAAACCAGCGGTTTGCTAAACCGCCGTACCGCCTAAAGCGGTACCGAGGGTTCGAATCCCTCCCTCTCCGCACGTCCTCAAAAGCAGGCCCTGTCGTCGTTGGCAGGGCCTGCGTGTTTTTGTGTTGGCATCGGGTGCCCCCTTCGCTTAACTTTGGGGCAGACGCTAAACCGGTGCTCCTGCCATGCCTTTTCTGGCCGATCTGCACGTGCATTCAAAGTACTCCCGGGCCACCAGTCGCGACCTGGATTTAGAGCACCTGGCGCTCTGGGCCTACCGCAAGGGGATCGCCGTGGTGGCTACGGGTGATTTCACGCATCCGGCCTGGATGGCCGAAATCCGTGAAAAGCTCGTGCCTGCCGAACCGGGCCTGTTTCGGTTGCGCGATGACCTGGATCGCGAGGCGCGTCGCCAGGCTGGCGTGCCCGCGACAACGCCCGTGCGTTTCATGCTGGAGGTGGAGATCTCTACGATCTACAAAAAAGGGGCCCGCGTCCGGAAAGTCCACCATCTGATCTATGCACCGGACCTGGAGAAGGCCGAGCGCATCCGGGAAGCCCTAAGCCGCATCGGTAACCTGAGCGCCGACGGCCGGCCCATTCTTGGACTGGACTCCCGCGATCTGCTCGAAATCACACTCGAAGCCGGTGAAGGCTGTTATCTGATCCCTGCACACATCTGGACCCCCTGGTTTTCGGTGCTGGGCTCGAAGTCAGGCTTCGATTCGATCGAAGAATGCTACGGTGATCTGGCCAAGCATATCTTTGCCGTGGAGACCGGCCTGTCGTCCGATCCGCCCATGAACTGGCGGCTTTCGGCGCTGGATCGCTATACGCTGGTGTCGAACTCCGATGCGCATTCGCCGGCCAAACTGGGCCGGGAAGCCTGTCTGTTTGACACGGAACTGGACTATTTCGCGATCAGGCGGGCGCTGGAGATGGGGCAGGGCTACGGGGGCACCGTCGAGTTTTTCCCGGAAGAGGGCAAATACCACCTGGATGGCCACCGGGCCTGTGGCGTACGGCTGGAACCGGCCGAAACACGGGCGTTGGGGGGCCGCTGTCCGGTCTGCGGCCGACCGCTTACCGTAGGGGTGTTGCATCGCGTCGAGGAGCTGGCCGACCGCCCCGAAGGAACCCCGCCGGCGCATCCCATAGGCTTTGAAAGCCTGATTCCGCTCGAAGAAGTGTTGGCGGAGATCGAAAACAAGGGTCCCGGCACCCAGGCTGTGCAGCAGCGCTATGAGCGACTGCTTGGGACATTTGGTCCGGAATTGTGCATTTTGCGTGAAGTGCCACTAGAAGACCTACAACGTCGCGCTGGTTCGCTGCTGGCCGAGGCGATCCGGCGCATGCGGGCAGGGGAGGTGATCCGCGAAGCGGGCTACGACGGGACCTACGGCGTCATCCGGCTGTTCACCGAGACTGAACGGGCACAGGGCATGGCCGTGGGATTGCTGTTTGAGCTGCCAAAGCCGACCCCGGCTCAGGAAAAGCATCCGACCGTTTCCGAGCCACCGCTGTCACGTTCTACTCCGGTGGCCGAGCCCGCACCGCCACCGCTTCATACACCGCCGCCCAACGGGAGCGGTGGGTTGCTCGTGGGGCTTGATCCGGACCAGCAGGCGGCTGCTACCTACACCGATGGGCCCGTACTTGTGGTGGCTGGTCCGGGCACAGGCAAGACGCGCACGCTCACCTACCGGCTGGCTTATCTAATGAAGGAGCAGGGCATTGATCCATCGGAGTGCCTGGCCGTCACATTCACGCGTCGGGCCACCGATGAAATGCGCACGCGCCTGCGGTCCCTCCTGGGCGATGCGGCCGAATGCATGACGGTCACCACCTTCCACGGTCTTGGTCTCGAATTGCTGCAAGCCTACGGCGACCGACTGGGGCTACCGCAACCGCTCCGGGTAGCGACGGAAGCCGAGCAGCGGGCCCTGCTCGAAGCACAGGGGCTATCGCCCACGAAGGCGCAGCGCCTGCTGCCCCGTCTCTCTTACCGCAAACGCACGGGGCGGCCGGGCGACGAGCGCCTGGAGGCTACGCTGCAGGCATACGACCAGGCGCTTCGTGAACGTGGCTGCGTGGATTACGACGACCTGATTGCCCTGAGCGTTCGCCTGCTGGAAGCACATCCTGAAGTGGCGGCCGGCTGCCGCGAGCACTTCCGCTGGATCGCCGTCGATGAGTTCCAGGACGTAGACGCCAACCAGTACCGGCTGCTCCGGCTGTTAGCGCCGGAGGCCAATGCGCGGCTGTTCGTAATCGGCGATCCAGATCAGGCGATTTACGGCTTTCGCGGCGGCGATGTGCGCTGCTTTCTTCGTTTTGCAGACGACTATCCATCCACGCGGCGCGTGGTGCTCCGTCGGAATTATCGCTCGACGCAAGCCATTCTGGAGGCGGCCACTCAGATGATGGCCCGCGCTTCGTTTGTCCCCGACCGGGAGCTAGTAGCTGTGCGACCGAGCGGAGCACCCGTCGAAGTCGTGACCTGCCCGAGCGAGCGGTCTGAGGCGATTTTCGTAGCAGAAACTATCGAAAAGCTCATCGGCGGCACGTCGTACTATGCGCTCGATAGCGGCCGGGCCGACGGCGAAGACCGCAGCTATACGTTCGGCGATGTGGCCGTGCTCTACCGCACCGAAGCCCAAGCGGCCGAGCTGGAGGAAGTGCTCGCGCAGGCGGGCATTCCGTACCAAAAGCGCAGCCATCGGCCGCTGGCCGAGCTACCGGAAGTGGCATCGCTCCTGGCTTATCTGCAGGAAAATACGGAAGGATTACTGACCGAACGGTTGGAGCGGTGGGCTATGGCGAGCGCCCCAGAGCGAGGGGGGCTGCTGGGGATGCTGCGCACGCTGGCGGCGGAATGCAGCGACGATCTGCAAGCTTTTCGGAATGAGCTGGCGCTTCGCAGCGAGGCCGACCTCTGGGATGCGCGTGCCGAAGGCGTCTCGCTGTTGACGCTGCATGCGGCCAAGGGGCTGGAATTCCGCGTCGTGTTTATTGTGGGATGTGAAGAAGGACTGCTGCCGCTGACCTACGACGGTCGCCTCGATCCGGAGCAGGAGGCCGAAGAGCGCCGGTTGCTGTTTGTGGGCATGACGCGGGCCCAGGAGCGGCTTTTTCTAACCTATACGCGAAAACGGCATTGGAGGGGCCGTTTAGGCGTGGCCGAGCCGTCACGCTTTCTAGCCGAGCTGCCTGCTCTTTTTGTTCGCCGAAAGACCTATGCGGTGCGTCGCACACCCATAGGCGGTCGCCAACTGGAGTTGTTTTAGGGAAAGCTGCTTCTAAGGTACACCGAGCACTTTGTGGGTCTGAACGGAGACGCGCCATTCGGGATGGGCCAGTGCCAGCTCTACGGCGCAGCGCTGGGCTGCCTCCAGGCGGGGACCATCTTCGGGCTGGAGCCACAGCAGCGGAATGCGCCGGCCACCTGCGCGATGGGGCCGTGCCCGGCGTGCAAAGCGTGCGTACTGCTCGGGACGGTAATCGGGAACGACCAGCTTCAGCTCGTCGAAGTACTCCAGGACCAGTCTATCTTCGGGAAGCTTGGGGCTGCATACGATCCAGTCGGGCGCGACAAGTTGCCCGGTTTCGGGATCGGTGCAGGCCCGACGTAGGCTGACGGTGCCGTTTGTTTCAATGGCCACGAAGTAGCCGGCCGCTTTTAGCGCTTTCATCAGTGCAGCGTCGAGTTGCAGCAACGGCTCGCCGCCAGTGAGCACGCAAAAGCGGATGGGTCCACCCACTTCTTGCAGGGCTGCTACCAGTTCGGCGGCTGTGCAGGTGCGGCTGCCTTCCTTGCGGAAGTCCGTGTCGCACCAGCGCGGGCAGTCGGCACCGGTGCGCCGGGCATCGCGCTCGCGGTCTTGTTCATCGCCCGACCACAGGTTGCAGCCTACAAAACGCACGAACACGGCCGGGCGACCGGCAAAAAAGCCCTCGCCCTGCAGCGTCTTCCAGATCGCTTTGACGCGGTAGGTGCGCATGGTCAATCGAGCCAGCCACGGGCTTTTGCTTCTTCATAACCGCGGGCGCGGAGTATGGAAGCGGGGTTATCAAGACGGCCGTAGCCCCATGCGTGGCGCTCGGAGCGGTCGCCGTTGTAGTCGGTATGGGTCAGTTCAACAATTACATCGAGGATGCCCAGTTCACGGGCAAGGCGCCAGGTTTCGGCCTTGGTCAGGTGCATCAGCGGCGTGTGGATGCGAATCGTCGTGTCGAGCGCCAGCGAAAGCGCTCGCTCCATGGCGTCGATGAATTCGCGGCGGCAGTCGGGATAGCCCGAATAGTCGGTCTGGCACATGCCGCCGACCAGGTCATGGATGCCGCGCGTAAAGCCATAGCTGGCGGCCAGGGTCAGAAACAGCGCATTACGGCCCGGTACAAAGGTGGCCGGCAGATGCGGTGCCAGCGGATGGGCAGCCGACACGTCCTGTTCGTGTTCGGTCAGGGCACTTCCGCGTAGGAGTCCCCGCAGGTCGAGCACGGTGAAGGGGACAGCGGCGCGCTCGGCAATCTTGCGCGCCTGCTCCAGTTCGACGGCGTGCTTCTGGCCGTAGTGGAAGCCGATGGCCTCAACCTTCTTGAAATGGTGCAGTGCCCAGTAGAGGCAGGTAGTGGAATCCTGCCCCCCGGAAAAGAGCACCAGTGCCGCATCACCGTGCTCAGCAGGCTTCAGCGTGGGCAGCAGGTTCGGAGTGGACATCATGCACCAGCGCGCACTCGATTTCGGCAAACGACGTTTCGGTCTCGGCCAAGCGCACCCACAGCCGTCGGACACCTCGGGCTCGTAGCCAGTCGCCGGCTTCATGGATCAGGTGGTGGGCCACATAGGTGCATAGGTTTTCAGCAGTCGAGTCGAAGGGGAGCACTACATAGCGTGAGCCCAGTGTTTCCAGCACCTCCTGAAGGGCCGTATCGTTGGAGGCCACCAAGGTGGCATGGTCCCACGTGTCGATCAGGGGCTGGACGACGCGTTTTAGGTCCTGAAAGTCCACCAGAATGCCCCGGGCATCGGGTGTGCCTTCGAGCCCGACGGTGAGCCGATACGAATGCCCATGCAGATGCCGACAAGCGCCTGGATGCCAGGGCAGCCGGTGCGCTGCCTCAAACCGAAACCGTTTGGCAATTTTCATGGGATACTCAATTTTTTAAGCATTTGCATGTTATACAACGCCCGACGGTTCTGAGGGTGTCAGCTCCAGGAAAATTTGAACCATCGCGGGGCCAATGCGTTTGGCAGCAAGGCGTTTCATCCATTGGGCATGCAAGCGATGACCGAGCAGGAACGTCAGGCCTTGGCCGAGAAGTTGGTGGCGCTTCGCGAGGAGGCATTGGCGCATACTGAGCAAGCGCTGGCCTACATGGCCCGCTTGGGTGTGCGTCCGGAGGGACATATTCAGCCGTTTTTGCCGCCAGCGTCTCGCCAGCAGCACATCGATCGGCTCCCCTACGAACACGCGGTGCGGCAGGTGGTGGTCTATGAAACCGAGCCGGGAGAATTTTCGGCCGTCTGTCCGTTTTCGGGATTGCCGGATTACGGCACGCTTCGCATCGAATACGTGCCCGGAAGCTGGATCCTGGAGCTCAAAAGCCTCAAGTACTACATCGTTTCCTGGCGCAACATCGGCGCAGCGCAGGAAGACCTGACCGCCATCATTTACCAGGATCTGATGCGTCACCTCGAAGATCCAGAATACCTCCGGGTGACTACCGTCTACAACGTGCGCGGGGGGATTCGGACAACTTGCACGATCGACAGCCGCGAGCAGGGTCGTTAGACGGGTACGGCCTTTTTGATGGCTTCTTGCAGGCGGCGAAGTTCACGTTCGACCGCCCGCAGTTCCTCTTTGGTTTCGTCCACCAGGTGCTGCTCGCGGCGCACGAACTCCCGATAAGGCTCCAGCGTGGCCGCCAGGCGCTCAAGCAGGCCGTCCACTTCGCGTTCCAGTTGCTGCTCCAGTGCCGTAAGCAGTTCGGTGCGAAGCTGCTCGATGCGCTCGCGAAACGCGCGCAATGCCCGTCGTTTCTGCATGGGTAACACGACGAGTCCGAGCACGGCCAGGGCACCGGCCGCCATGAAGCCCCCGGTAACGTCCACGCCGGCCGCCGTGATGAGCATGGTTACGATGGCCCCCAGCCCGGCCAGCGCCTCGGTGCCCAGAAAGAGCGCTACGGCGTCGCGGGTGTTTTCCAGGATGTGCCGGGCTTCTTCGCGCAGGTCGTAGGCTTCGAGCTGGCGTCCGGCCTGGCGCACGACGGACTCAAAAAGCTGGCGCCGGTCGTAGAGCAAATCGGCCCGAACCTGAGGAGGACGGCGGCGCACGACCTGCTCGACGCGTGCGGTAAACTCGTTCAGCGTCTGGCTCCAGAGCTGCAGGCCCTGCTGAAGCAGGCGGTCAACAGCCTCGGCCAGCGTGCTTTCAAGCCGGCGGTCCAGATCGCGCACCACCTGACGGGCGAATTCTTCCTTGAACCGATCGCGATTGCGCAGCAGGCTCAGCCGTCCGATGCGAATGGCGTCTTGCAGGAACTGCAGTCCGCGGCGTTCTAGCTGCAGTAGCTGGTTGTCGATTTCAGAAAGGTAGGGGCGGACCGTGGCGATTAGCTCGGCCCGCACTTCCTGCAGTCGGGCTTCGAGGCGCTCCAGGTTGGCCCGGTCCTGTTCAAGAAGCTGTCGACGCTCGGTCAGATGCGTTTGCAGGCGTTCGCGCAGCCTTTCGGCCACGTCGAGCGGGGCCGTCAGTTTGATCCGGAGTCGCTCCGGCCCCGCCAGCCGGTCAACCAGCAGCCGCTCGAATTCGGCAAAGCGGCTGGCTTCCCAGAGCTGATGTTGCCGTTCCGGGTCGTCGGTGGTGCGGGCCTCAAAGGCCAGCGCCGCACTGACCGGAAAAATTTGCGGCTCGAATCCCATTAACTCCCGGCAGCCCGTCCGGATGTGCGCCAGCACCTGCTCCAGATCCGCTTCGCTCCGGGCCAGATCGGCCTTGTTCAGTACGAACACGAGCCGTTTTCCCCACGTGTCTCGAATGTAAGAGAGAAACTGACGTTCGCTTTCGGCGAGCGGACGGTCGAACGAGGTCACAAACAGCACCAGATCCGCTCGCGGAATGAAGTGCTCGGTTAGCTCCTGATGGCGGCGGATAATCGAGTTGGTGCCGGGCGTATCGACGAGGACCAGGTGACGCAGCCGGTCCGACGGATGGTAACGCTCCACAAGGTACTCCGAACGCGGCCGTTCCATGGGCGTGTTGCCGTGACGCAGCAGCGTAATCCTGGCGGTCGTCGGAATGGGCCCTTCTTCCAGCAGTTTTTCTCCAAACAGGGCATTCAGAACGGTCGATTTGCCGGCGTTGAATTCTCCCACGACAACCACCACAAATAACGCGTCGAGTGCTTCGATAACTTCCCAGAGGCGCTCACGGAGCGACTCGTCGGCTCCGGTGTGGACCAGTAAGCCATGCAGGCGAGCCAGCAGGTTGCGCTCGGCTTCGAGCAGCGCTTCATGTTCGGCTGTCAGGAGTGCGTCCATGAGGCAGCGGAGGTGACGCTTACGAACCAAGGTAAAGTACGAAAGCGGAATGCCAGGCGCTACCAATCCAGCTTGTCAGGCGTTGCTACCCCCGGCAAAAAGGTCAAAGATTTCATTCCGGGGCATCGGGCAGGTAGCGCTTGAGGCGCTTTTTTAGGCCTTCGGCCAGATCGCGCTGGCGCCAGGCAGCCAGGCGCTCGGCAATGGTGCGTTCGTAGCCCTGATCCGAGGGCTCGTAAAAATAGGTGCCTTGCATGTGGTTGGGCAGGTACTGCTGAGGGACGTAGTGTTCGCGATAGGCGTGCGGGTACTTGTAGCCTTGGCCGTGGCCGAGGCCCTGACGGTCGCGGCTGGCATCTTTCAGGTGCGTGGGTACCTCGCCGGACTGCTCGCGCTCCACGTAGGCCAGCGCATTGAAATACGCCATCGTCGAATTGCTTTTGGGCGCCGTAGCCAGGTACAGACAGCACTCGGCCAGGATGAACTGGCCTTCGGGCATGCCCACGTAGTCAAAGGCCTGGGCGGCAGCGGCTGCCACCTGCAGCGCCCGGGGATCGGCCAGGCCCACGTCTTCAGCCGCGAAAATTAGCATGCGGCGCAGGATAAAGCGTGGATCTTCACCTGCATAGATCATGCGGGCTAGCCAGTAAAGTGCCGCGTCAGGATCAGAGCCGCGCAGGCTCTTGATGAAGGCACTGATTGTGTCGAAGTGGGCATCGCCTTCCTTGTCGTAGAGCACGGCCCGGCGCTGAATGGAGTCTTCTGCCACCTGGAGCGTGATGTGAATGCGCCCCAATGCGTCGGGCAGGGTGGTCTCGACGGCCAGTTCCAGGGCATTGAGCAGGGAGCGGGCGTCGCCATTGGACACGTCGACCAGGTGGTCGAGCGCTTCGGGCTCGATGACCACGTTTCGATGGCCATAGCCGCGCTCCGGATCGGTAAGGGCCTGCTTGGCGATGCGGCGCAGGTGCGTGGGGGTAAGAGGTTTTAGCTCGAAGACGCGCGAGCGACTCACGAGCGGCTTGATGACCTCGAAGTAAGGGTTTTCGGTGGTGGCCCCGATGAAGATGACCGTGCCGTTTTCGACGTGCGGCAGCAGCGCATCCTGCTGGGCTTTGTTGAAGCGATGCACTTCATCGATGAACAGGATGGTGCGCTGCTGGTGAAGGCGCAGCCGCTCCTGGGCTGCTTCGATGGCCTCGCGGATATCCTTGACGCCGGCCAGCACGGCGTTAAGCGCGGTGAAGTGGGCGCGTGTGGTGCGGGCGATGATGCGGGCCAGTGTGGTTTTGCCCGTGCCGGGCGGTCCGTAGAAGATCAGCGACGAAAGCCGATCGGCCTCGATGGCCCGGCGGAGCAGCTTGCCCGGTCCGAGGATGTGCTCCTGGCCGATGAACTCATCGAGCGTGCGCGGGCGCATGCGCTCGGCCAGCGGTGCCTGGGCAGTCAGCAGCCGATCGGCTGCCTGTTGAAACAGATCCGTCATGTTGTTTTCCGCTCGGCCCTTCCCCACGGAAACCGCTTCAGGAAGCGGGAGATCCCACGGGTTGTGGCGCGTCAACCAGGGCGTCGGTGATGCAACCGTGCGAGGCGTCCTGCACGGTTTGCACGTAGCGGTAGAGGGCGCCGCGGCTGACCTTGAGCGGAGGAGGTGTCCAGGCTGCCCGTCGCCGGGCCAGCTCCTCGTCAGAGACGTCCACATGAATGAGGCCGGCCTCGGCGTCGATCGTGATGCGATCGCCGTCACGCACGAGCGCAATAGGGCCGCCTTCCTGGGCCTCGGGCACGACGTGGCCAATGATGAAGCCATGGCTGCCGCCGCTGAAGCGGCCGTCGGTGATCAGCGCGACGTCCTTGCCCAAACCGGCGCCCATCAGCGCGGAGGTGGGGGTTAGCATTTCAGGCATGCCCGGACCGCCCTTGGGTCCCTCGTAGCGAATGACAATCACGTCACCGCGCTGAATGCGACCGGCTTCGAGTCCGGCCAGCATGTCTTCTTCCGAGTCGAAGACGCGGGCGGGACCGCTGAAGCGCAGGCCTTCTTTGCCCGTGATTTTGGCCACACAGCCGCCGGGTGCTAGGTTGCCGTAAAGAATGTAGATATGGGCGCTGGATTTGATCGGGTTATCCCAGGGGCGGATGAGGTCCTGATCTTCAGGCAAGTCGGGTACGTCGGCCAGATTTTCGGCAACGGTTTTGCCGGTTACGGTGAGCGCGTCGCCATGCAGCATGCCATGCTGGAGCAGCAATTTCATGACAGCAGGTACGCCGCCGATGCGGCACAGGTCTTCCATGACGTAGCGGCCGCTGGGCTTCATGTCGGCCAGCAGCGGCACGCGCCGCGCAATGCGCTGAAAGTCGTCGAGTGACAGCGAAAGGTCAAAGGCATGGGCAATGGCCAGCAGGTGGAGCACGGCATTTGTCGAGCCACCCAGCGCCATGACCACTGCGATGGCGTTTTCGAGCGAGGCGCGCGTGACGAGGTCGCGCGGCTTGAGGTCCTGTTCCAGAAGCTGGCGCATGACGTGGCCGGCCCGGCGGCACTCTTCGCGTTTGCGCGGGTCTTCGGCAGGAAGGCTGGAGCTGAAAGGCAGCGCCAGCCCCATGGCCTCAATGGCCGCTGCCATCGTGTTGGCCGTGTACATGCCGCCGCAGGCACCCGGTCCCGGGCAGGCATGACGGATGATATTCCGCCGCTGCTCGTCGGTGATTTTGCCTGCCAGGTACTCGCCGTAGCTCTGAAAGGCGCTGACCACGTCCAGTTTCTGGCCGTTAAGGCAACCGGGACGGATCGTGCCGCCGTAGATCATCAGGGAGGGGCGATTTAACCGGCCCATCGCGATCACACAGCCCGGCATGTTCTTGTCGCAGCCGGGCAGTGCAATGAGGCCGTCGTACCACTGCGCGGCCATGACCGTTTCGATGGAGTCGGCGATCAGGTCGCGTGAGGGCAGGCTGTAGGACATGCCTTCGGTGCCCATCGAGATGCCGTCGGATACGCCGATCGTATTGAAGCGAAAGCCGACCAGTCCAGCTTCTTGCACGCCAGCTTTTACCTCGGCAGCTAAGTCCAGCAGGTGCATGTTACAGGGATTGCCCTCGTACCAGACCGAAGCGATGCCGATCTGGGGTTTGTCCAGGTCTTCCTCTTTCAGGCCGGTGGCCAGCAGCATGGCCTGTGAGGCCCCTTGCGATTTGGGCGCTGTAATACGACGGCTGTAACGATTTAACGGCGGCATGGTGGAACCTGACTTAAACTTAGGCGGACAAGACAGCAACCGCTGCACACCCCAAACCTACAGCCAGGGTTCCCTAAAACCATGTACCCCTTCATGCTTCTTGCTGGGTTTGTTTTGAGCCTGTTCGTAAATTTTTCTGGGCAGGCGCAGCACCGTTATCGGGTTTACCTGGTGCATCACGGTTGGCATGCTGGTATAGCCTTTTGCCAGGAGGATTTGCGGGATACCGCTTGGCCTAAAGAGGTCTTTTTTCCAGAGCGCCGTTTTCTGGAAATTGGCTGGGGAGAAGCTGGTTACTATCCGGATCCGGATCCTGGTGTTGGGGATGCGTTGCGGGCTGCCTTATGGCCCACAAGGGCGGTGCTGCATGTGGCCGGATTTGACCACGCGCCGGTACAGCTTTTTCGCGAATCTGTGCGGCAGCTAGACCTGAATGCGGAAGCGTTCCGGCGTTTGGTGGCTTATGTAGCAGACTATTTTGTGCATGACCCTTCGGGTCAGGTTCAGCGGTTGCAGCCTGGCCTGTATGGCCGCGAAAGTTTTTTTTACGCAGCGCGCGGGCGCTATCACCTGCTGAACAACTGTAACCACTGGGTTGCTCGGGCATTGCGAACGGCTGGACTTCCCGTGGCCCCAGCCCGTGCCCTGACGGTGGGCGATCTGTGGCGACAACTTGAACCTCTTACTGAAGCTCCTACGGAGGAAGTTTATTGCGAATAGCTGCATGAACGGCAATTTTTCATAATCCCGGCCTCTTAAAGCTATCGTGTATTACTGGATTTGTCGTATTTTTGGCTATAAAGGGCCGGGCAGCCCGGCCAGGAGCTATATTCACTAAACCAGTACATTTGCCTGCTATGCGTACTTTTACTCTGGAAGACACCCTGTCTTTAGCACCAACAGGGTGGGCTTATAATGAAGAAGAAGAAAATTTTGAGGACTTTGAGGAGTTTGACGACGAAGATTTTGAGGACTTTGAGGGGGACTTTGACGAAGAAGATTTCGAGGATTTCGACGAAGATTTTGACGACGAAGACTTCGAAGACTTCGAAGACTTTGACGAAGAGGAGGAGCTGGATTTTGACGATGAGTTTGAGGACTTTGACGATGAAGAAGAGGAGGAGTTTTAGCTCTAAGGCTGCTCCTGGACCCGGCTGCCCGCTCAGCCGGAAGGTGCCCCGGCTATTGACGCTGGGGTTTTTTGTTTTGATTTCCGTTATACAAGCCAAAGCACTTCCTGCCGTTCCTTATTGTGGATAAGTGATATCTGGCATTTCTTTTTAAGCATAACGGATATTGAGAATGCATGCATAAAATTGAAGGGCTTTGGTGGCAAAACTGCTGTTATTCTTACTTTTTGGTGGGGTTATGTGGATAAATTGTGATTAACTTCTCCTTGAATTAACGGCATCAGAGGTCTTTATTAGAGAAGCCCGGTCTGGAAGGCGGCTTTGCCAGAGAAAGGTCGATATATCCGTTATTACAAAAAGTCGCTTTCCCTGTAGGCACACGCTACGATAACGCAAACCATCTACTAAGTCGGTATCTGGAGGTTGTTATGGCAAAGTCTCCCCGTCCATCGTCGGATGCCTTGGCCCTGCGCCAGGGATTGCGTATTACGCGCGTTTTTTCTACTGAAGGGCAACATCCTTTTGATACGGTCATCTGGGAGCGCCGTACCGCAGCCATTTACAACAGCAAAGGCGAAGCGGTTTTTGAGCAGAAAGACGTCGAATTTCCGACAACGTGGAGCCAGTTAGCCACCAATGTGGTGGCCTCTAAGTATTTTTATGGGGACCTGGCTGCGGGCAATGGGGATCCGCGTGAGGGGAAGCGCGAGTATAGCTTAAAGCAGCTCATTCATCGCGTGACCCGTACGATCACCGACTGGGGTAAAGAGCAGGGTTATTTTGCGACGTCGGAAGACGCCGAACGCTTTTACGACGAGCTGACCTGGCTCTGCCTGCATCAATACGGGGCCTTCAATTCGCCGGTCTGGTTCAATGTAGGGCTCTACCATCAGTACGGCGTGCGCGATACGGGGGGCAAGACGATCTTCGGTTGGGATTTTGAAAAGCAGCGCGTAGTGCCTGTCGATCCCTACGAGCGGCCGCAGGCTTCTGCGTGTTTTATCATTTCGGTCGAAGACTCTATCGACGACATCTGGCAGCTTATGGCCGAAAGCGCGCGCCTGTTCAAGTTTGGTTCGGGCGTGGGTGCTGACTGGTCCAAGCTGCGCTCGACTAAAGAGAAGCTCTCGGGAGGGGGGCAGCCTTCAGGGCCCGTTTCCTTTATGCGGGTGCAGGATGCCACAGGCGCTACGATCAAGTCTGGAGGCAAAACGCGCCGGGCAGCCATTATGCAAACGCTCAAGGTCTGGCATCCGGATATCCTGGAATTCGTGACCGCCAAGGCCAAGGAGGAAAAAAAGGCTTGGGCGCTCATCGAACAGGGCTACGACGGCTCCTTCAACGGCGAGGCTTACAATTCGGTCGCCTTCCAGAATGTGAATCAGTCGGTGCGCGTTACAGATGAATTCATGGAGGCCGTGTTGGCCCGTAAGACCTATCCGTTGCGTGCGGTTACGAACGGACAGGTGGTGGAAGAGATCGATGCCTACGAGCTGCTCTACAAAGTAGCCGAAGGGACGTGGATTTGTGGCGATCCGGGCCTGCAGTATGAGGATACCATTCAGAAGTGGCATACCTGCAAGCGCAGCGGACCGATCAATTCGAGCAACCCCTGTTCTGAATACATGTTTCTGGACAACTCGGCCTGCAACCTGGCCTCGCTGAACCTGCGCAAGTTCCAGCGGGAGGACGGGTCTTTTGACGTCGAGCGCTTCCGGGCGGCCGTGCGCATTTTCATCACGGCCATGGAGATCCTGGTCGACAACGCCGGCTATCCGTCCGAAAAGATCGCGCAGAACAGCCACGACTATCGGCCACTGGGCTTGGGGTTTGCGAACCTGGGTGCCATGCTGATGGCCATGGGCTTGCCGTATGACAGCGACGAGGGGCGGGCGGTGGCCGGTGCCGTCACGGCCATCATGCATGCAGAGGCGTACGCCCGAAGCGCCGAAATTGCAGCCATCGAACGGATCGGACCCTTCCCGGGCTTCGAAAAGAACCGGGAATCGATGCTCGAAGTGATGCGGATGCATCAGGCGGCCGTCGAAGACATTCATCCGAGCTGCCCGGCCTATCTCAAGGAGGCTGCTCGCGAAAGCATGGCCCGCATGGTGGCTTTGGGTGAACGCTACGGCTATCGCAACGCGCAGGCAACGGTGCTCGCCCCCACGGGATGCCTTGTGGGAGATTCGTTGATTGCCACAGACCGCGGACTGGTGCGCCTCGAGACCCTGGGGAATCCGGAAGGAGCGCAATGGCAGGACGTGTCTTTCCGGGTCTTCACAGACGAAGGCCAGAAACTGGCTACCAAGTTCTATGTGAACGGCATCGAAGCGACCCGCAAAATTCGCACGCGCGCTGGCTATACCATTCAGGGGACGCTGCAACATCGTATCAAGGTGGTGGACCCCGACACCGGCCAGTGGGTGTGGAAGCGATTCAGCGATATTCGGCCGGGAGACATTGTGCCGCTGGCCATGAATACGATCATCGGCCAGCCGCGCACGGTAACCTTACCGCCGCTGGGTGAACTCCACTGGAATGCCGACAGGCGCGCTCATGTCCCGCGGACCGTAACGCCGGAGCTGGCCGAGCTGGTGGGGTACTTCATGGGGGATGGCAGCTTGCATGCCAAAGGATTGCGGTTTTGTGTGGATGAGCGAGATCAGGACGTGGTGGCGCATCTGCAACAGTTGATCTACCGACTGTTCGGACTGCAGGCTTACATCGAGCAGCGGCAGGGTTACGTAGAGGTCGGCGTGCATTCCGTGCCGCTGGTTCTCTGGTGGGAAGCCTGCGGCTTTGCCAAACGCCTGCCCTCGGATGCGCACCAGGGGAAAGGCTATCAGCCTTGTATCCCGGATGCCATTCTTTACACCAACGATCCGGCCGTTTATCGAGCCTTCCTGCGCGGACTGTTCGAGGCGGATGGTACGGTGATCCAAGGCGTGCCGGCGTTTTCCACCGCGTCGGAATCGCTGGCGCAGGAAGTCCGCACGCTCCTGCTGGCACTCGGCTACCCGACCCAGACCAAGGTGGAAGAAGATCGGCGGTCGGCCCGCGGCCGGAAATCCCTGCAGGTGCTTCGCCTGAAAAACCGCGGCTACAATACCCGCTTTCTCCAGGAGATCAGATTTATCGGCGTGCGCAAGCGCCAGGCGGTTGCCGAGGCCACCACTCGCAGTAGCGCTAAGCGGGATCGCATTTATCTGGAGCCAGTCCTGGTGGAAGAACTGGTGCCAGCCGGCAGTCCGCATCGGGATGCGGTGATACTTTCGCTGCGTCGTTATGGCGCCATTCCGCGGCAGCGTGTTGAGCAGCTCTACGAAGAGACCGCCGACGAGCGGCTCGTCCAGTACATGAGCTACTTCTACGATGTAGTCGAGGCCAACGAGGATGGCGGCGAGCAGCTGACCTACGACCTCTCGGTGCCCGAAAACGTCACCTACACGGCCAATGGCTTTATCAGCCATAACACCATCTCGTTCATGATGGACTGCGATACGACAGGTATCGAACCAGATATCGCACTGGTCAAATACAAGCTGCTGGCTGGCAAAGGCGACGGCATGCTAAAAATCGTCAACAACACGGTGCCCATCGCCCTGCGTCGCCTGGGCTACAACGAGGAGCAGATCAAGGACATCCTGGCCTACATTGAGGAAAACGACACAATCGAAGGCGCACCCCATATAAAGGAAGTTCACCTGCCCGTTTTCGACTGTGCCTTCAAACCCTACAAAGGCCAGCGCTTTATCCACTACATGGGGCACATCAAGATGATGGCGGCCTGCCAGCCTTTCATCAGCGGAGCCATCTCCAAGACGGTCAACATGCCGGAGCACGTGACGGTGGAGGAGATCATGGACGCCTACATCCAGGGTTGGAAGCTCGGCCTGAAGGCGCTGGCCATCTACCGCGAAAACTCAAAGCGCAGCCAGCCGCTTTCAACACGCAAGGAAGACAAAAAGGCCGATTCGAGCGGCGACGGGGTGGCTACTGGCGAGCCCCAAGTGATTGAAAAGATCATTGAAAAAGTCGTCTACAAACCCGTGCGAAAACGGCTACCTGATGAGCGGCCTTCGCTGACGCACAAGTTCTCTGTAGCCGGCCATGAAGGCTATCTGCACATTGGTCTGTACCCGGACACCGGCATGCCGGGTGAGATCTTCATCACCATGGCCAAGCAGGGGTCGACAATTTCTGGGCTTATGGACGCCTTTGCTACGGCCATCTCGATTGCCCTTCAGTACGGCGTACCGCTGGAAGACCTGTGCAACAAGTTCAGCCACATGCGTTTTGAGCCGGCAGGCTTTACAAACAACCCCCAAATCCCAATTGCCAAGTCCATTATGGACTATATCTTCCGCTACCTGTCGCTCAAATTTTTAGGGCGTCCGCAAGAGGAAAAAAGCGAAAACCCTGCTGAAGGGGTAGCGGCTGAAGTAAAGCGCAGTGGTCCTGCCCGAGATGAACGGCAACTGGAGCTGAGCTTCGAGACGCAGCCTACAGGCCCGATTACGCCGCTTGTCGGATCTACCATTGAAGCATTCCTGAGACTTCAGGAAAAAGCGGCTGGGAGTCCGGCAACGACGCGTAACCATGCGACAGCTTTTCAAAATCAGGAAGACGCACCTGCTTGCTCAAATTGTGGCTCGATCACGGTGCGTTCGGGTGCTTGCTATGTTTGTCCAAACTGCGGTAACTCAAGCGGCTGCGGCTGATGCAAGCTCGTCCCTAACGGGGGCCCGGCTCTAGGCTTTTAGAGCCGGGCGCTTTTTTATGAAAGCGGCGCACCCGTCTTGAGCCAGAGAGGCTGGCGCTTGGGGCCCCAACTGCCGGGCCGGGCCTCAAAGACGCCTGCGCAGGGCGTCCGGCAGTCCGGGCAGCATCCCTGTTCGTCCAGGTGCCAGGCCGTGATCTGGTAGCCTATGCGGCCGATCAGCAAACGACCGCAGGCATGGCAGTAGGTGCTCTGCCCTTCTGAATCGAGAATGTTGCCCGTGTACACGTAGCGCAGGCCGTTTTTTAGCGCGATGGCGCGGGCGCGGCGCAGCGTCGCCGGGGGCATGGGTGGACGGTCCCGCATTTTCCAGTCGGGATGAAAGGCCGTAAAGTGCAGGGGGACGTCCGGCCCCAGGTTCATGACGATCCACGCGGTGAGGGCCTCCAGTTCGGCGTCGCTGTCGTTCTCGCCGGGGATGAGCAGCGTGGTGATTTCAAGCCAGGTGGTGGTCTCGTGATAGAGGTAGCGGAGCGTATCGAGCACCGGCGACAGCTCCCCTGCGCAAATTTTGCGGTAAAAGGTCTCAGAAAAAGCTTTCAGGTCCACGTTGGCCGCGTCCATGTGGGCATAGAACTCGGCCCGCGGTTCCGGACAGACGTAGCCGGCCGTGACGGCTACCGTCCGGATGCCGCGCGCGTGGCAGGCCTGGGCTACGTCGATGGCATATTCATGGAAGATCACCGGATCGTTGTAGGTGAAAGCAACGCTCCGACAGCCCAACGCTTCGGCCACGCGGGCGATGGTTTCCGGCGAGGCCTCGTCGGCCAGCGTATCCATCTCGCGGGACTTGCTGATGTCCCAGTTCTGACAAAACCGGCAGCCCAGGTTGCAGCCTGCCGTCCCGAAGGAGAGCACGGCCGTGCCCGGCAGAAAATGGTTCAGCGGCTTCTTCTCGATGGGATCAATGCAGAAGCCACTGGAGCGGCCGTAGGTGGTCAGCACAATCTGGCCGCCCTGGTTCATGCGCACAAAGCAGAAACCCCGCTGCCCTTCGTGCAACCGGCAGCGTCGGGGACACAGGTCGCACTGCACGCGCCCGTCGGCTAACGGATGCCAGTATCTTGTAAGATATGCCATACGCCGCACCTGGAGATTCCGCTTTTTCTGGGTTTAAGTGCAAATTGTTTAAAACGTTCGTGCCCTATGGACAGCCGGTTAGCGGAAGCGTTCATCGAAACGGTAGGCGTTGTAGAGGGAAGCAGGCAATAGGCGCACATGGCCGCTACTGCCGGCAGCTATAAAGAAGCCACGGGCACTGCGCCGTGGCTTCTTTGTATGCGCGTTTTGCTGGCAATGCAAATGCTCAAAAGCGCAGCAGGGCACCTATTGGAGCATGTTGCGCCATGAGCGTGCGGGCGGCCTCGCTGCGTACCAGCTCGATCGTCGCATCCTGAGCCAGCGCCATTTCGAGTGCGCGATCGACGATGTCGCTTTCCGCTTCCACTGGATTGCCACAAACCGGACAAGGCTTTGCGGGGTCCAGCACAAGCAGATCACAGTGCGCACAGTAGCCCCCCGGTAGTTGGAAGGCGTCGTCCACGGCCACGGTCATGACGCGCCGCTGGTTGAGGGCCTCAAGGACAGGTTCAACGCCCCAGATGCCTTGATCGGGCAGGCTTTCCTGAATGCGCTCAAGCGTGCGCACCTCTTCACGCGCTTCGACGGCCCGTTGGAGGGGATCGATAACCTCGGCAACCTGTATGTGGGACGCGTGTACGTCTATAGTAAACTCTCCTCCGATTTGTTCGCGAACGCTTTTAGGCAAGTTCTCTAAAAAATTTGACTTCAGCTTTTCTGGGACTGAGAAAAGCAAGTAGCGTGCTTCGAATTGCTGAAAAATCAGGGCTGCAATGTAGGCCAGCGCTTTGCTGGTCTGTTCGTTGAGTTGGCGCTCGAGGTCGTCCCGCTGATTCCAGTCGATCCAGTCGGTGACCAGGCCCCGGAGCTTGGGGCCGGTCAGTGTCAGCACCTCTTCGAGATAGCCGATCTGGCTGATGAAGAAGCGGCTGTGCTCGCGCGAGAGCAGGGCTACAACGAAGCGATCGTGCTCGTCGCGCGTGCGCACCAGCGGCCGCGTGTAGGGCGTTGAAGCCAGCTCCAGCCGATCGGGAAGGGGAATGGGTAAGGCGATCTGTCGCCACAAGCCCAGGCTTTCGCATACGAAGAAAGCCACGCCACGGCCTAAGGTGGGTAAGCCTTCCTTAAGGGCCAGCTCGATGCGTTCGAGCTCTTCGGCTACGTGCTCGCGTAGCCGACGGTCGCCGATCGTTTCCAGTTTGATCCGGACCAAATCCTTAAACGCTACATGCCAGGCTTCCTTTTGCCGACGTTCAGGCGTCAATTCCAAGTAAAGGCTAACGATAGGGTCGCCGTTTGACTTGAGTTCACCGAGCTGACGCAAAGCTGTTGGGGTAAGTAGGCGATAGGGGGGTTCGGTGCGCTCTTGCACTATACGGGCTAAGATCTGGTCTCTCAAGGTTGGAGAGAGCGTCCCGGTCAGCTGCATCATGGATTTCTCCATAGGTTTTTTTGGTTTAGACCTCGTGAAGAACGCCGTTAGCTGCTTACACGCTGTAGGTGCCTGCGGGCACGTTGTAACAATTCGGCTGTTTCACGAATCGAACGTTGCATCACGATGGCCACCTCTTGAATGGAGAGTTTATGCAGGTCGTGCAGCAACAATACCTGTCGCTCAAGGGGCTCTAGTACTTCCAGGGTTTCTGGAGGGGTTTCTTCCACCGCCACCCACTCTTCAGTCAGGGTAGCAGGATCTGGAAGTACATCCTCCCACCGCTCCAGATCGTCGGGCTGGTACCATTCCCAGAAGGATTCGTCATCGTCATAGATCGGGGTTGGAGGCAGGGGCTCATCGAGAGACAGCTCCCACAGACGGCGGAAGGTACGTTCGCGGGCAACATAGCGGACGAGTACCCGGTGCAGCAGGCCCAGCAGCCAGGCACGCACACTAAGCCGTCGGGGTTTACGGTGTCGCTGGCGCCAGGCAGTAAGAAGCGTTTCGCCTACTAACTCTTCAGAAGATAGATCTTCTGGCCGTAGTACCTTTTGCCGTTGGTAATGTATGAGCTCGCGTTGAGCCGCTTGCAGCAGCTCGTCGAGGTACGGCGTAACCAACTGGCGAAAAGCATTCCGATCGCCTGCTAAAACGGCCTTCCAAAGAGAAGGCTGAAGGGCATGGGCTGCCACGGCAAACCGCAGGTAGGTTGTGGGCTACTTTCAAAAAGGAGCAAGCTGCCGTAGAGTTTCGGGGCAAACGTACCGTTTCTGCAACAAAAAAGCCCCCTTACTCTTTGGAAAGGGGGCTTAGGGGATATTGCGGAGTTATTAAGCGGTGGATACGGTGATGGGCGTGACGGCCGCTTCGTCGGTTTCCCCTGTGCGGATACGGTAGACTTTTTCTACAGGGAGCACGAAGATTTTGCCGTCACCCACTTCGCCCGTATGGGCTGAGCGCAGGATGGCCTGTACGGTGCGTTCGACAAAATGGTCAGATACACCGATATCGAGCATGATCTTATCGTGCAGTTCCATTTTGACCGTAGTGCCGCGGTAGGTTTCCACCAGTTCGGTTTCTCCGCCGTGACCTTGTACGCGGCTTACCGTTAGCCCGTACACCTCAGTTTGAAAGAGGGCTTTGAGTACGTCGTTGAGTTTTTCGGGCCGAATGATTGCGCGAATGAGTTTCATGGCTGGAGGTGGGGTTAAAGGTTAGGAGGTTGGCGCGGGTTGCGGGTGGGGGGCTGGGGCTACGGTAGCGCCGTTGGCGCGCTCATGCTCCAGAAGCAGAACGGCTCCCTCGCCGTAGGCGTAAGCTTCCTCACCATGGAGCATTACGTCAAGACCACGGGCTTCCGCTCGGGCCTCAGCGCGGACTGCGATAAAGAGGCTGAGCACCTTCAGAATGAGATAGGAGACCACACTGCTGTAAATGAGCACTGCTAAGACCGACAAAAGCTGTACAAGAACCTGTTCAGGATTCCCAAAGAGCAAGCCATCGGCGGTCCCGTTCCAGGTAGACTGGGCAAAAATGCCTGTCAGTATAGCCCCACTGGCGCCTCCCAGTCCATGGGCAGCAAATACGTCCAGCGAGTCATCAAATCGGGTGCGGGGGCGCCATAGAATCGCAAAATAGCTGGGCAGTGCCGAAAGTGCTCCGATGAGTAAGGCGGCCCAAGGTGGGACAAAACCGGCTGCGGGGGTGATGGCTACCAAGCCCACTACAATAGCTGTAGCCGCACCCACAGCGGTTACCTTTGCGGTGCGAGTAAGATCTAAAAGCGCCCAAACAATAAGCGTTGCGGCAGGTGCCAGCATCGTATTGACAAAAGCCAGGGCAGCACTTGTGTTTGAAGCCAAGGCGCTGCCGCCGTTAAAACCAAACCAACCGAACCAGAGGAGGCCAGCGCCCAGCAGCACAAAGGGTACATTATGGGGGAGCATGGCCTGGCGCCCATAGTCTCGACGTGGCCCTAAAAACAACACAGCGCCTACTGCGGCAGCTGCGGCATTGACGTGCACGACAGCTCCGCCCGCAAAGTCCAATGCACCCAAATCGGCCAACCAACCGCCACCCCAAACCCAGTGGGCAATCGGTGCATAAACAAGCAGACCCCATAGGGCAATGAACCAGAGGTAGGCCTTAAACTGCATGCGTTCGACGATGGCCCCAGAGATCAGCGCAGCAGTAATAATGGCGAAGGTACCCTGAAAGGCCATGAAGAGCAAATGTGGAATGCTTCCGCTAGGCTCTAAGCCGACACCCGTGAGGAACACCTTTGAAAGGTCCCCAATCCAAGCTGAGCCTTCGCCAAAGGCCAGCGAATAGCCCAGCACGGCCCAGAGCACACCCGAGATGCCCAACGCAATGAAACTCATCATCATCGTGTTGAGCGCGTTTTTGGCGCGCACCAGGCCTCCGTAAAAGAAAGCCAGTGCGGGTGTCATAAGCAGAACCAGGGCGGTAGAGATTAACATCCAAGCCGTGTCGCCGCTTGAGATAGTAGCCTCACCTGCATCCTGGGCTTGGGCTGGCAATGCCAAGAATAAAAGCAGCCAGCTTAGGAGTTTGAGAGATCGCATAGGCTCCTTGATTTTTTAGGTTATTTAGCTATTTTATTTGCGTTTTATTTAATAAAATGAGCTTTTAAAGTCAATATATTAAAATAATCGATTTTAGAATTTAATTTTTAGAAAGCGGTTTCTGAGACAGGTTAAAAAACAAAGCCTGTTATGGTTGGCAGACAGAGATGAGGCCAGGTTGCCTTTGGCGAGGGGCTAAAGGCTAAGGTCAACAGAAAAGGGGTGTCTTCTCAGTTCTGAATAGCTTGGGGGCTGATCACGTGAAATCGGTCATCTGGCGGATCACGCCGCCAGATGAAGCTGGTGGAGATAGCTTCAAACGACAGGAGTGCCATTGCTGCTGCAGCCTATGCTAAAGCGTGACCTCCTCCTACCCTTAAACCGGACGCGTCTGGGCGCGTCGCGCGCCTAATCGTCCGAGGTGGGCTTTCCCGGCGGTTTCTCGTAAACCACCGGTCTGCATTCACCGTAGAAATGCCCACAAGATCCGCCAACCACGAGCCTGCGTTTATGACCGACGCTTTGCGTTATCCGATCGGGCCGTTTCGCTGGCCTGAAAAACCGTTGACCACAGAGCAGCGGGAAGGATTGATTGCGCAACTGGCTGAACTGCCTGTGCAGGTGCGCCAGGCTGTTGCACAGCTCACTGAAGACCAACTAGATTGCTCCTATCGGCCGGGTGGCTGGACGGCCCGCCAGGTGGTGCATCACCTGGCCGATAGTCACCTGAACGCCTATGTGCGTTTTCGGCTGGCGCTGACCGAAGCATTGCCGCTGATCAAAGTCTATGATCAGCAGCGCTGGGCGGAATTACCTGATGCGCGTTCGGCGCCGGTTGCCCCCTCGATAATGCTGCTCGAGGGACTACATGCACGTTGGGTAGCCTTACTCCGCAGCTTGGCTCCTGAGGATTTCCAGCGAGCATTTCTTCATCCTGAACGTGGCCGCATCACGTTGGATCAGGCGTTGGCGCTTTACGCCTGGCACGGCCGCCATCATGTGGCCCATTTGTCGCTGGTCCGGGTACAGGCAGAAAATACAGCAGCATCAGGTTCATGAGTGCTCCGCACGTGGTCGTTATTGGCGGAGGTATTGTAGGATTGGCCGCTGCGTATCGGCTTATGGAAAACCTACCCGATGCGCGGATTACGGTGCTGGAAAAAGAGGCGCAGGTAGCGCTGCACCAGACGGGGCGTAACTCCGGCGTGATTCATTCCGGCCTGTATTATCGCCCCGGATCGCTCAAGGCGACCTGTTGCCGGGAAGGAAAGGGGGAGCTGATCCGATTTTGCGAGGCGGAAAGCATTCCGCAGGAGCGCTGTGGTAAGGTGATCGTGGCCGTCGAAGAGGCCGAGCGGTCGCGTCTAGAGGCGCTCTATGAGCGCGGCCAACAGAACGGGGTGGCGTGCACGCTGATCAGGCCCGAACAGCTCCGGGAGCTAGAGCCGCATGTGCGTGGCGTGGCGGCCATTCACGTCCCGGAGGCAGGGATTGTCAGCTATCGGGCTGTGGCCGAGCGGCTTAAAGCAAAGCTGGAAGCGACAGGCCACCGTGTGGTGCTCGAGGCGCCTGTCACGCGCATGGTACCGGATGGCCGAGGGGTGGTGCTTGAAACGCCGGCTGGTGCCTTCCGGGCCGATGTGGCCGTCAATTGTGCCGGACTCTACGCCGACCGAATTGCCCGCATGGATGGGGTGGAGCCCGGCGTGCGCATTTTGCCTTTTCGGGGTGAATACTATGAATTACGTTCTGAGCGGCGGCATTTGTGCCGCAACCTGATCTATCCCGTGCCCGATCCGGCCTATCCGTTTCTGGGCGTGCATTTCACGCGCGGGATTGACGGGCGCGTTGAATGCGGCCCCAGCGCTGTGCTGGCCTTTGCCCGTGAGGGCTATCGGCTGACCGATATCCGTCTGTCAGATCTGGCTGAAATGCTGACGTATCGGGGATTCTGGTACCTGGCTCGGCGGCACGGGTGCAAAGGCGTGCAGGAACTGCTGCAGTCGCTCAGCAAGCGCTATTACTTGCGCCAGGCCCAGCGGCTCATTCCTGAAGTGATGCCGGAGGACTTTCTGCCGGCACCTTCCGGGGTACGGGCGCAGGCCGTCGATCCGGACGGCCGGCTGGTGGACGACTTCCTGGTGCTGGAATCTCCACGGATGGTGCATGTGGCGGGCGCACCCTCACCGGCCGCCACCGCGTCGCTGCGCATCGGCGCGCTGGTTGCCGCCCGCGTCCAGGCCCGCTTCGATTGACCGAAAAGCTAAGGGACTGACGCTCAGGGAGCGCGGAAACGCTTTGTCTCTGTAAAGCAAGAAGCTTTATTTGCTTCCGGCGCGTTGCCGGTCGCGCAGGGCGCGGAAGGGCGTGCCCGTGCGCCAGTTCGGGAAGTCGGTGCTGTTGGCCAGCCGGTAGCCGATATCGAACAGCAGCCGCAGGTCGTCCACTGCCCCCCGTAGATCCCAGGCCGGGTTGTACTCGTCCGAGGGTTTGTGATAATGCTGTTCCACGTATTCGGCTCGCTGCTGCAACGTCCAGTCCGAACCATGCTCCACGTGGTCGATGCCGGCGTCCAGATACAGAGCCGGAATGCCTACGCGGGCAAAGCTGAAGTGGTCTGAGCGGTAGTAGTAGCCTTTTTCCGGTTCGGGGTCGGGTCGCAAGTAGCGTCCCTGTGCTTCGGCAGCGACTGCTGCGTAGTCGTCCAGTTCCGACATGCCGTAGCCAATTACCGTTACGTCGCGCATGGGACCCAGCACGTTCAGGCCGTCCATGTTCAGTACGGCCACGGTCTTTTCGGGTGGGAAGACGGGATGCGTAGCGTAGTAGGCCGAACCCAGCAGGCCCTGCTCTTCGGCCGTGACGGCCAGAAACAGTACGGAGCGGGCAGGGGGTTCGGGCAGGGCCGCGAAGGCTTGGGCCAGCGCCAGCAGGCCGGCCGTGCCCGTGGCGTTGTCGAGTGCGCCGTTGTAGATGCTGTCGCCTGGCAGCGACGGATCGACGCCCAGGTGATCCCAGTGCGCCGTGTAGATGACGACTTCGTCGGGACGTTCCCGACCGGGCAGCAGTGCCAGCACGTTACGTGAGCGCACCTCGCGGATCGTGTTGCGTAGCGCGGCCGACAGACGCAGCTTCAGGGGTAAGGCCTGAAAGCTCGGTTGGGCAGCCGCCGCTTTGAGCTGCTCCAGATCCTGTCCGGCTAGTTCGAACAGACGCTGCGCTGCTTCATAGGTCAGCCAGCCTTCAATGGCGCACCGGTCCATGTTCTGCTGATCGTTCACCAGCGTGAACTGCGGGCCGGACCAGGAGCCTTGTACCACGGCCCAGGGATAGCCGGCCGGACCGGTTTCGTGGATGATGAGGGCGGCCGCAGCGCCCTGGCGTGCCGCTTCCTCAAATTTATAGGTCCAGCGGCCGTAGTAGGTCATGGCCCGGCCGGTGAACAGCGTCGAGTCGCCCGTTGCGTAGCCCGGGTCGTTCACCAGGATCACGACGGTCTTGCCACGCACATCCACGCCTGCGTAGTCGTTCCAGTTGAATTCGGGCGCCACGATGCCGTAGCCTACAAAGACCACCTCGCTTTCGGTAACCGATACCTCCGGCACAAGCCGTTTGGTCCAGAATATGGCTTCATCGCCGTAGCGGAAGCGCAGGCGTTCCTGGACTTCCAGCCGGGCCGAGGCCGGATCGGCCGTAATTTCGGCCAGCGGTACTTCCTGCGTGTAGCCCTCGCCGTTGCCCGGCCGAAGGCCCAGCTTCTGAAACTGCTCGATCAGATAATTGACCGTTTTTTCTTCGCCCGGTGAGGCAGGGGCTCGGCCCAAAAATTCATCGGAAGCTAGCACCTGGATGTGCTCGGCCAGCATTTCAGGGGTGATCGTTTGTCGCGCGTTTTCAACCGCAAGCTGTGGCCGGCAGGCTGGAAGGGTCAGCCCAAAGCCTAAAAGCAGCAGAAAAAGGATGCGTTGCATGCAGGCTGGGGTAAGGTTTAGCGGGGTACTTGGTTAGGCCTAATTTATACAATTCATCCCAATAATGAGATGCGGCGGTGGTTACCTCCTAAGTGTTCAAGGTGCAGGCGCAGAGCATATGGAGGCAGCAAGGGCTCGATGCGTTCGGCCCATTCGATAATGCTAACCCCCTCTCCAAAGAAGTATTCTTCGTAGCCCAGCTCATAGAATTCCTCAAGTCGGTTTAGGCGGTAGGCATCAAAGTGGTAGAGCGGTAGGCGGCCGCTTGAGTAGATGTGCAGCAGCGTGAATGTTGGGCTATTGACTTCAGCTTCAGGGATGCCTAGGCCTTCGGCAATGCCCTTGACGAGTTGGGTTTTCCCTGAGCCTAAGTCGCCGTAGAGCGCTACTACATCCCCGGCCTGGAGTTTGCTGGCCAGATGCTTTCCCAGGGTACGGGTGGCTTCAGGGGTGTTGGTTTCACAAGGCAACAGATCGGCAAGCGTGCGCACAGGATTCATATCGTTTTAGGACGCAAAATAACAAGCGGAACGATCATCTCCTGGAGTGAAATGCCACCATGCTGAAATGTATCGCGATAGAGATTCACATAGTAGTGGTAGTTGGTGGGATAGACAAAGTAATAATCTTCTTTTGCCAGAATGTAGGTGGTCGTAACGCTGCTGCGCGGTAGCCCAAAGGGTAAGGGATCGCGTACCAACAAGGCGTGGCGTTCGTCGCAGCGCAAGTTGCGTCCGAACTTGAAGCGCAACGCTGTAGACGTTTCCCGATCGCCTACCACTTTCGTTGGGTGAAGGCATCGAATAGCGCCGTGGTCGGTCGTCAGAATGATCGTGCAGCGCTGGCGGGCCAGCTCTTGGAAGGCCTGATAAAGCCAAGAATGCGCAAACCAGGTGCGAGTCAGGGCTCGGTAGGCGCGTTCGTCTGGGGCCAGTTCTTTCAGTACATCGGAGTCAGAGCGGCTATGCGCGAGGATGTCGACAAAGTTTACCACGATAGCGCTTAGGTCGGGTTGCAGAAAGTCGTTCACCTGGCGGGCAAATGCACGGCCGTCGGCAGCACCGATAAGCTTTTCGTAGCGGATTCGGGCGCGGAGGCGTCGTCGCTCGAAAAAGTCATTCAAAAAAGTCTCTTCGTTGCGGTTGCGGCTGGTTTCGCTTTCTTCGGCTTCGGACCAGGCGTCCGGGTAGCGTCGGGCTAAGTCGCGGGGGAGCAGGCCACTGAAAATGGCATTTCGCGCATAGGGCGTTGCGGTGGGCAATAGGGCAAAATAGTAGGTGGTGTTTAGGTCAAACAGCGGAGCCAAGAGCTGCTCGAATTCCAGCCACTGGTCCAGGCGCATGCAATCGATAACAAAAAACAGCACGGGTCGGCCTTCTTCGAGTACAGGTAATACGAGGCGAGACAGTACTTCGTGCGACAGGATCGGCCGCGCTTGGCCAGGCTCACTGGCTAGCCAGTCGGGATAGACCATTTCAATATAGCGGGCAAAAACCCGATTGGCTTCCCGAAATTGATCTTCCAGGATCTGGCGGGCACCCTCGTCGCCTTCCAGCTCCAGATCAAAGCGGGTGAGGCGGCGGTATAGATCCCCCCATTCTTCAGGCAAGAGCGGTCCTTGCAGCGCGGCTGTAATGCGTGCGAATGCCTGCAGGTATTCTTGCGAGACTTTCGCGCTCCGAATGCGCGGTTGTTCAAGCAGCCGTTTACAGGTAAGCAGGATCTGACTTGGATTAACGGGTTTGGTAAGGTAATCGCTGATCTGGCGGCCCAGCGCTTCTTCCATAAGCTGCTCCTCCTCGCTTTTGGTTACGAGGACGATCGGCAGCTCAGGTGCCAGGGCTTTGATTTCGGCCAGGGTTGCTAAGCCGCCCATGCCCGGCATCTGCTCGTCGAGCAGGACCACGTCGAAGTGCTGGCGACGCACCTGCTCGATGGCGTCGGCGCCATTGGTAACGCTGGTCACTTCGTAGCCTTTTGCTTCCAGAAACAAGATATGAGGGCGCAGCAGCTCGATTTCGTCGTCGGCCCAAAGGATGCGAGGTTTGTTTGGCATGGTCGTTAAGGAAACTCTTGGGAGCTTGAGGCTATAACGAACGCTCCAGCTCATGAATCTGGTCCACGAACTTCAACGCACAAGGTAAGGATGCTATTGCGTACGGGCCAGTTTACCTTTCCTACGCCCCCTGAGCAACTTTTTGGACGGCGGGCACCATTGGTATTAGAAATTGGCTTTGGCGATGGATGTTTTCTGGTAGATCTGGCCAGTCGACATCCAGAATGGAACCTCTTGGGGGTGGAAATCTCGCCGGGTTCAGTGCGACGGGCTCGCCGTCGGATTCTCCGGGCCGGCCTTCAGAATGTACGGCTTTACCTGGGGCAAGCACGCTTTCTGGTACGCAACGTGCTGCCCCCACGTAGTCTGCATTGCGTGTATGTTAATTTTCCGGATCCCTGGCCCAAAGAGCGGCATCGCAAGCGACGCTTGCTGCAGCCTGCGTTTTTCACCTTGCTTTCGACGCGTTTGGAAGCTGCAGGAACCCTTCGCTTGACAACCGACGATGCACCGTACTTTGCCTTTGCGTTAGAGGCTGCGCAGCAGACGGGCCTGTTTCGTGTCGAGGTGACTGATCCGCCCCCAGAGACGCTTCAGACCAAATACGCCCGTAAGTGGCAAGCCCAACAGAAATCTATTTATCACGCTGTTTTTCATAAAGTTGCTGAGGCAGATGATCTGTTTCTCCCAACTATTGAACGATACGACGTTATGCATCATGCCGTGTTAGAAGGGGAGCTTCCCAAGCCAGAGCACTTTGAGAAGCTGGTGCATGCTTTTGAAGGAGGGCATGTGATCCTCTTAGCGGCTTATCGGGCCTTGGACGACAGCGGCTTGTTGTTTTTGGCACGGATTGAAGAAGAAGAACTGGTGCAGGAAGTGCTTTTGGAGGTTGCGCCCAGGGACAGCCATGTGCTTGTACGCGTGCTCCCCTTTGGATTGCCGCTTTCAACGCGGGGTACGCGGGAAGCAATACGCTGCTTGAGCTCATGGCTGGAAGCGCAAGGAATGCGTTTGCGCGAGATGTTTTTTTGAAATGCACAAAAAACCGCGCGCTTCGATCAGGAAACGCGCGGTTTGGAATTCGGTAGGGGCGCCAAACTTAGGCCATGGCGGCCTCTTCATGCTCAATGCGTAGCCCAAGCACTTTGAAGAACTCGGCCAGCCAGCGCGGATGAGCGGGCCAGGCGGGTGCTGTTACCAGATTGCCGTCAACGACCGCTTCGTCGACAGCCACTTCAACGTATTCGCCACCAGCGGCTTTTACTTCCGGGCCGCAGGCCGGATAGGCAGTGCAGCGTCGGCCTTTCAGCACTCCAGCCGCGGCGAGCACCTGTAATCCATGGCAGATGGCAGCAATGGGCTTATTGGCCTGGGCAAAATGCCGCACGATCTCCAACACGCGGTTGTTAAGGCGAATGTATTCAGGCGCTCGCCCACCAGGAATCACCAGGGCGTCGTAGTCTTCTGGACGAATCTCATCAAACGTAGCGTTAAGCTGGAAGTTGTGGCCGGGCTTTTCGGAGTAGGTCTGATCGCCCTCAAAGTCGTGGACGGCAGTGCGGACTTTCTGGCCTTTCTTTTTGTCGGGGCAAACGGCATCAACCTGGTAGCCTACTGCTTGAAGGGCCTGGAAGGGAACCATTATTTCGTAGTCTTCGCCAAAGTCCCCAACGATCATCAAGATGCGCTTAGCTCCCATGGCGACCTCCTTGTGGATTGGTGAATGGGCATTGAACGAAGCGCTTCTATTCTAAAAACGAAAAAAACTGTGATGGGTTCTATGCTAAAATGTTACCAAATTATTATTGCCGGTTGCGCCAAGCATCAAGGCTATAGCGGCCTGGACCTGTGAAGATCAAAGCCAAAAAGATCAGGGCGATTTCCAATGGATACAAGGGACTGCCAGGAATAGCACCCATAAAATGACCGAGCGCAGCCACGAGCAAGGTTGCCAGGACGGGTACTAAGGCCCAAGGCCAGAAAAGCCCCAAAATCAATAGAATACCTCCGCCCACAAATTCAGAAAGCGCAGCCATCAATCCCCAAAACGTTGGGGCAAAGTCAATGCCGAAGATTTGCATCACGCTGCCTACGCGGGCCCAGCGTTCTGGCCCGCCAAACAGTTTGGGCCCGCCGTGGAAGAAAAGAAAGGTTAGGCCTAAACCAAGACGCAGCAAGCCTAATCCAAGGTCAAGACGGCGTTGCTCCTCACGATGCAGCATAGGCATCTCCTAATTATTGGTTAGCTTCCTGTTGGCTTGGTATTATCCACATTGAGCTGAGCTTATGGCAGCAAACCAGCTTTTTGGGCTGCTTCGCGCAGAATGCGTTGTTGCTCAGCTGAGAGGTTACGCGGGATTTCAACATGCACTTCAACGTACAGATCCCCTTTGCTGGTATCGGTTTCTACGCCATGCCCTCGGATGCGCAGGCGCTCACCCGATTGCGTACCTGGAGGAATACGCAGCTTAAGATAGCGGCCGTAGGCATCTACCAATTCGCGTGTGGTGCCCAGCATGGCCTCCAGGGGGTTGAGAGTCAGCGTGGTATACAAATCGTCCCCTTCACGCCGGAAACGCGGGTGTGGTTCTACGTCGAAAATGATATACACGTTGCTTTGGGGTACACCGGCAATGGAAGGGCCACCATCTTTGAGGCGAATTTTAAAGCCAGGCCGTACGCCTTTGGGTACATTAATGCGGACTTTTTGCCCATCGGGAAGCGTGATGTCGGTCCTGCCACCACGCAATGCTTGCTCAAAAGGCAGGCGCACCCTCACCTCGACGTCTCGAGGACGCTGTCTACGGCTGAAAGGATCTTGTCGCGTTTCGGTGCGCCCGAAGCCTCCGAAGAAGCGGCTAAAGAGATCGCCCAGACCACCAAAGCCCAACTGGCCGCTCAGCAAGTCATCTAAATTTCCACCGGTTTCGAAATGAATAAAAGTCCCTTCTGGCGTCCGATAAAAGCGGCTTCCATCGCCCGGCCCAAACCCGCCGAAGGCGCCAAAGGGGTTTTTACGGAGCATGTCATACTGCCGGCGTTTTTCAGGATCCGACAGAACGCTATAGGCTTCCTGAATCTCCTTAAAGCGCTCTTCGGCCTCGGCCTTGTTCGGGTTGCGATCTGGGTGCCATTCCCGCGCTAATTTTCGGTATGCCTTTTTGATTTCTTCTTCGGTGGCCGTTTCTGGCACGCCTAGGATTTCGTAGTAATCTTTAAGTGTCTGCGCCATACGATGCTACCTCCACCCCAAGTCCCAAACTATAGCTTTCGAGCCTATGCTTAAGTAAACACAGATTGTGCCACCCATTCTGATTATGCAAAAATGACATAACGCTAATATACTAACCCGCAGGGTTCCTCCAAAGCAGCTTAACATGAGACCCGGTACACTCATTGAATACCTGGAAGATGACCAGTTGCAGCTGGCTCTTGTCTTAGAGGTACGTGGCGAGACTGTACAGGCGCTTACTCCTTCAGGGCGTCGCATTCGCTTGCCGATCCGTCGCATTGTGATCTGCCATGAGCACGCTGTTTCGGCTGCGCAACTTGCCGAAGTGGCCCGTAGGCTTGTACTGGAACGCGAAGCCGTAGCCGAAGCGATTGACCTGGCCCTTCTTTGGGAGACGGCCCGCGAGGAAGGCGACGTTTTTGAGCTGCCTGCGCTTGCCCATCTATATTTTGGCTCCGCGGGTGCGCAGGAGCAGGCCGCTTTGCTGCAGGTCCTGCTACGCGACACGCTGTACTTTAGCCGCAAGGGGTTAACCTTTATTCCCCGTACGCCGGAACAGGTTGCGTCTTTGCGTTTAGCTGAGCAGCGCCGCCAGGAGCGCGCTGCGGCACGGGAGGCGCTCCGGCAGCAGCTTGTGCAGCTTCTGGATGTGGAAGAGGCCGAAAACCTGACCGCTTCGCCTGCTTTACTCAATGCCCTTGAAGCCCTGCTGCGCTGGGGTCAGAAGTCCGAAGTTGTGGAGGTGCTTGGTGAGTTGGCCCAGGAGCGTGGACTTACGGTACGTGAGGCCGCTTGGGAGATCCTTCTGCGTACAGGTCGCCTGGAGGCTTCGGGCGAGGCATTTGCTTTGCTTTCTGGCATTGAGCCAGCGTTTCCGGCCGAAGTGTTGGCCGCCGCTGAAGAGCTGGTCCCTTTTGCGCTTGAAGCTGACCGGGCCGACTTCACCCATCTGGATGCGTTTCACATTGATGATGCTGCTACGCAGGAAATCGACGATGCGTTTACGGTAGAGCCCCTTCCTACAGGAGGATGGCGTATTGGGGTGCACCTAGCCGACGTTCCTTACTTCGTCAGGCCGGGGGATGCGCTGGACCTTGAAGCACAGCGTCGCGGGCTGACGCGCTATTTGCCTACGGGCCCGATCCCCATGTTGCCTGAACGCCTTAGCTGCGATTTAGCCAGTTTGCGTCCGGCAACGTTGCGCCCAACGCTAAGCATAGTCGTTACTGTCGATGCCCAAAAGCAAATTCAGGCTACGCAACTCATGCGGGGACAGGTTCGCATTGCCTATGGCTTGAGTTATGAGACGGTTGATGCTTTGCTGGCTGGACAAATCTCGCATGAGCTGGCTGAGGCGCTACGGCTGCTTTTTGGACTTAGTGAACAGCTGGCGGCAACCCGCTTAGCGCGCGGCGCGGTGATGCTCTGCAGGCCAGAGCTGAAAGTACACGTGGAGGGAGAGGCGATTACGCTCAAAGTGATCAATCCAGATTCACCAGCACGACGGCTGGTTAGTGAATGGATGATTCTGGCAAATGCCGTTGCTGCCCAGTGGGCTGCCGAGCAAGAGCTACCCATGATCTACCGGGTACAGGATCCCCCTGAGGATCCCCACCTGTGGGGACAGCGTGTCCCATACGACCCGGTAGCCTGGGAGCGCCGGCTACGGGGATTGCGGCGCACGCGCCTGTCGACACATCCGCAGCCCCATGCGGGCTTAGGTCTTGCGGCGTATGTGCAAATTACCTCGCCGATCCGGCGCTATGCCGATCTGGTGCTCCAGCGTCAGATCGGGGCTGCGCTGGCCGAAAACCCCTTACCCTACGATACCGCAAAACTTTTTGAAGTGCTTGCCACTGCAGAGACCTCAGAACGCGAAGCCCGTGCGCTGGAACAACAGGCTACCCGTTACTGGGCCCTGGTTTGGCTTAGTCAGCAAACTGATCAGCGCTTCGAGGCCCTTGTGGTTTGTCAGCACCCGGCGGGTTATATCGTTGAACTCCAGCCTTACGGGTTACGTGGCCTGTTGGCTACAGCCGAGATGCTTGCACCTGGCACATCGCTTCAGGTGCGCGTAGAAAGTGTAGACCCCAAGCGAGGGCGCCTGCGTTTGGAGCGTGTCTAAATCGTCCTACCTCTGTTGCATAAGGAACGACAGTACTGCGTGGGCGAAGGCCTCGGGAGCATCAGCATGCACCCAGTGGCCGGCCTCGGGGATGGTGACCAGTTGGGCTTGAGGGAAAAGCTGGCGGATGGTGGGCAGGTCGACTTCGGAGAGATAGTCAGAACGCGCGCCTCGCACGAAAAGGGTTGGTCCAGCAAACTGTCGGTGGTTGCTAATTGCCGCATTGATGCGGTCGTAGTAGTACACAAGTCCTTTAAGGTCTACTTGCCAGGAGTACCGGCGGGTTTGGGTATCATACTGAAGATTTTTAAGTAGAAACTGTCGGATGGCGTCTTCTGGAAGGGAGGCAGCTAGTGCTTTATCGATGGCTTTCCGATTTTCATAGCGTGAAGGATCTACTGCTTGTAATGCTTGGAGGATATGGTGATGACGGGGAGCATAGGCGCGTGGGGCTATATCCACCACAATGAGGTGATCGACGCGCTCTGGGGCGTCGAGGGCCAATTCCATAGCTACTTTGCCGCCCATCGAGTGACCTAGGAGGTGCGCTTGCTTGAGATGATGACGGTCCATAAAGGCCAGCACATCGGCCGCCATAGTAGGGTAATCAATAGGAAGGGCATGCGGTGAGTGACCGTGGCCGCGCAAGTCTAAAGCAAAAACCCGAAAATGGGGCGCAAATGCTTTGCTGGCCAGCGTGTGCCAATTGCCGCTACTGCCCAGCAGGCCGTGCAAAATCACAAGAGCTGGGCCACTGGTGCCATAGGCCCGGTAGGCCAGCTCAACGGGTGAGGTAGACAGTTCTGCCATGTTTACGACTTTGCGTGTATCCATTGGGCCAGTTCTTCTGGGTCCGGTAAGGGGTCAAATTCCCCGACAAAACATATTTCCGGTTCCAGGCGATAACCTGTGCAGGCTTCGACCACCTGTTGCACATAAGCGATCAGGGCACGTACCTGCGTTGCGGTAGCTTGTCCTCGGTTAACGATGATATTCGCGTGTTTGGGCGAGACCTCAGCGTCGCCGATGCGCGTGCCCTTAAGACCGCACTGGTCGATAAGACGGCCAGCGCCAATCCCTTCAATTTTTTTGAAGATGGAGCCGGCGCTGGGTTCGGTTTCAAGTGGGGGATGGCGTTCCCGTCGCCAGGCCAGGTTAGCTTCCATGATCTCCCGCATATGCTGTGGATCACCTGGGGTAAGTTGAAAGGTGGCTGCCAGTACAATATCGTCCTGTTCGTGCAGGATAGAGTAGTCATAGTCGAAGCGAAAGTAATCGGGTCCAACGAAGCGGCGCTCATTTTCGGCGGTCAGAATTTCGGCCTCAGCCAGCACTTCGGCGATGAACATCGTACGGGCACGCTCAGGAGGGGGTGAGAGGAAGTGCAGGTTTTGCCAGAGCGCACCCCCTACGGTGGAAGGGATGCCCACGTAGTGTTCCAACCCGGAAAGACCGGCACCGACGGCTGCCTCGATCAAGTCAGGATAAACGATGGCGCCGCTTTCGGCCCAGAGGCGGTGGCCTGAAAGCAAGCGGTAGGCGCGGGCGGCGTTACGAATGACCAGTCCCCGAAAACCCCGATCTCCTACCAAGATATTGGCCCCCAGCCCAAGCACAAAGTAAGGAAGTCCTAGTTCACGGGCTGCTAAGACTGCCTGCGCCAACTCGTCACGCGTGTGGGCTTCAAAGAACAGATCCGCAGGTCCGCCAATCTTAAACGTTGTATAAGGAGCCAGGGGCACATTGCGTTGAAGCCGCTGAGGATTAAGGCGTTCTTGCAAGCAGCGGAATACTTCAGAAACAAACGGCACGGCGTTTTTTAACCCTATAAAACCATTTTTGCCTATACCCCTTTCTGACAAATTAAGATTCGCCAGGCTTGACAGCCTGTTCGGATAAAATTTAATTTACACGAAAGCGCTTTTTTATGCGATTTGTCTCTTGTTTTAGACCGGTGAGGAGGGGTTTTATACCGTTGGTCCGGTTTTACTTGTAGGGAGAGTATGGTGGGATGGATTTTTACGCCTACCGATAGGTTGTACCAGATGTGGAAGATCCCCAAAACAAGCCGAGGAGGTTCACCGATGAGCTATTGGAACACAATAGGTAATGTGCTACAGCACATTCGGAGGAGAGGTCTCCTGCTAGGACTTCTCTTACTTTTATCCCCGGCATGGTCAACGTATGCGCAGCAGGGGATAATTCGCGGTCAGGTAATGGACCGCGATACCCGTGAGTCGTTGCCGGGCGCAAATATTGTGGTGCAAGGAACCACGTTGGGAGCGGCCACGGATATTGATGGGCGTTATGAAATCCAAAATGTACCAGCAGGGACGTATACGGTATCGGTTTCCTACGTTGGATACCGCTCAGCACAGCAACAGGTGAGCGTTGCCCCTGGCGCTACGGTAACGCTGAACTTCATGTTGGAGCCAGACGTGCGGGGCCTAGAGGAGATCGTGGTCACAGGTGTTGCTTCTCGTACGGCCAAGTCCATTGCCCCGCTGGCTGTTTCGCGCATCAACACGGCTGAGTTGGAGATGGTGGGGCAGTATAGCTCGGTTTCTCAACTGATTAGCGGCAAAGTAGCTGGACTGCAGATTGTTAACCCTTCCGGCAATCTAGGCGGCGGCTTTCGGTTTTTCATGCGTTCGGGAGGTGGGCTTTATGGCACTGGTCAACCAGTTGTCTACATTGATGGGGTACGGGTCACCAATATTGAAATTGGTGGTTTTGGCGTTGGGGGCCAGCAGTACTCCACGTTGGCTGGATTGAATCCCGAAGACATCGAATCCATCGAGGTCATCAAGGGTCCAGCAGGTGGCGCACTTTACGGTACTAGTGGCCAAAACGGCGTAATTCTCATTACTACCAAGCGGGCTCGCCGGCTTGCAAACGCAATACAGGTAGATTACCGCTCCACGTTTGGTTACAATACGCAAGCCCGTAAATACGATCCTGACATTTATATCACTGCCGATAAGGCTAATGCCTTATTCCGGCGTGGTCCGATTCAGGATCATGCGTTGGCTATTCAAGGCACAGCGGGTTGGACGCGTTACTACACCTCACTTGATTTGCGTCGGGAAAAAGGGCATTTACCGAGTAATGAGCTAAATCGCAGGGCTTTCCGCGCAAACTTTGACGCTTACCCTTCTGATCGCGTAACGCTACGCGTCAGTTCGGCCTTTTCGCTGACGGAAAACGATCGCCCGCCGAACGACAATAACGTCTTCGGCTATTTAGGAAATACGCTGCTAACCCCCATCACATGGTATTTCACTGACAGTCTTGCCGTGCGGGCTATCGAAAACAAGTTTCGCGAAAACCGTTTTGTGGGCTCTATCGAAATGATCTGGTCGCCCTTTGCGCAGCTGGAGTTGCGGGGTGTAATGGGTTATGATGGGCTTGACACCCGAAACGATGCGACTTATCCCCCCATTTATAGATATGTGGGGCGCGTACGCGGCGAGCGTAATATCTTTCAGTTAAGCCGCAATCAGTTTAACTATGACCTGAGCGCTCGCTACAGCTATGTCCTGCCCCGCCAGATCCGTGCCACTACGATTTTGGGTACGCAGGCTTTTATCGTAACGCAGCGTACATTCTTTGTGACGAAGCAAAACTTCGGCTCGGAGCTGGTGAAAAACATTGGCTCTGGCCTTGATTTTATCAATGCGAACGAAGGGTTTACCAACGCGCGAGAAGCAGGCGTTTTCCTCCAGCAAGAATTTAACTGGCAAGACAAGCTTTTCCTGTCGGGTGGCTTCCGGTGGGACTTTGCCAGTGCCTATGGTCGGGATGCCGGGGACATCTTCTATCCGCGAGCAGACCTTTCGGCGCGTTTGGATCAGCTAGGATTTCTACCGGGCTTCTTCAACCTGTTTAACCTGTTCAAGGCACGTATTGCCTATGGTGAATCGGGCGCGCTGCCAGGCCTTCTGGACGGTCAGCCCCTGTTGTGGGCGCCCACGCCGCCTTCGGGATATGGCGTCGGTTTGGTCGTAAGCCGCTTTGGCAATACGGGCATCAAGCCGGAACGTACCCGAGAGATTGAATTGGGCTTGGACTTTGAGTTCCGTGGGGGTTACGGCATGGAGTTGACCTATTACCGCCAGTATACTTCGAACTCAATCGTAACTTTCTTGCTACCCCCCTCAGGAGGCACTGGGATTAACTCAGGTGGGGTTCCACGGAACGTCGGTCGTATCGATGGATGGGGATTGGAGACTGCGGCTTACGCCACGCCTATTCGCACACGCAACGTGCAGCTTTCTCTTAACGCGACGTTTACTTACCAAGACAACGAGGTTAAGAGCTTGGGTGGCTCGTCGCCAATCTTCGATGCATTTAGCTTTACGGTCATTAAGGATAGCTTGCGACGTAACACTTTCTACGTGCCTAAGATCAAAGGTCCCCGATATGATAACCAGGGCCGTTTTATTGGCGTAGAGTATGAGGAAAATGGGAAGCGTTTTGATCATGGTACGCCTATTCCCATCTACACGGGAGCATTAGGGATGAACCTGCGCCTGTTCCGTGTTTTGACGCTAACGGCCAACTCCCGCTATGCGCTTGGGCACAAGGTGCTCAACTATACGCTGGCGTTTACTTCACGTTCAGGTGACTTCATGAACCATCGGGAGTATTTGGAACTGCGTCGTAAACTCGGGCTCTCGATTGGTTCGAACGTTCCGCGGGAGCTCTATGAAAACATTACGCCGCTGACACCAGGAACGCCGGAATATCAGCAGGCTGCCGAACGCTACGTGCGTTTGCTGGGGACCAATAACGAGGTAGAAAACTACATCGAGCCTGGCGATTTCTGGAAACTGGACGAGGTGGCCATCAGCTTGGATGCAACCTCATGGCTGCGTCGCCTGACGCGCTTCTCGGCGCTACGCTCCTTTGTGATCACCGCCGCAGGCCGCAATCTGTTTATTGCGACCAAGTATCGCAATCCAGATCCTGAGGTCAACTTCAACGGCGGTATCACGATTACCAACGGGCAGGATTTCCTGACCTTACCGGGACCACGCGTCTATACACTGGGCGTACGCATTGGGCTATAAACCAACATCAACCCCGAGAGAATAGCCATGAAGCGATATATCTTATCTGCTTGGGTTCTGGTGGCCATGTCGCTGGGCCTTGTGGGATGCAGTGACTTTGTCCAGGACATTGAGCCGCCAATTGACGAAGTGCAGGATAACCTGCTCGATGAAAGCCAGATTCCCTACGAAATCATTGGCCTTCAGCAGCAATTCGGACAAGGCTATGGCCAATCGGCCATGTTAGGCGATCTGCTCTCGGATCAATGCTTTTTCGATACGAGGGTGCAGAACGCTACTTTCCCGACCTACTTCAACATTGATCAGGGCAATCCGCAGCGGGATAACAACTCGACTACTGCTGCCATGCTGCCTTTAGGTCGGGCTTACTATATTTCAAAAGACCTGATCGAGCGGGTAAACCGTATCGGTACCTTCAAGGATGAATCCTTGAAGCAACAAGCGCTCTTTAATGCCTACCTTTACGGCGGACTAGTGCGCTTTACGTGGGCCTCTTATTATGGCTTAGGGCCAGAGCAGGGTGGCGGATTTGACGAAGGTGGCGGGCCCTTTGTCCCCAGTGCGCAGCTGTATGATCGGGCTGTAGCGCTTTGGACCGAAGCCTTGCAGTATGCGGCCAACGACTTGCAGCGGCGTACGTTACAGTCGCTGATCGCGCGCGCCCACCTGTATAATGGCAAATATCCGCAGGCTCTCCAAGCGGCACAACAAGGACTGCGGCCGGGAGATGCGGCTTTTGTGGTCCGCTACTCCACGCAAGATAGCAACCCGTGGTATTTTGGTGGCGGGCGTGGACGCACCCAGATTGTTGTGGATAACCGCTTCCAGACCTACCTGAGTCAGGACCCAGCCGAAGCGGTGCGCATTCCCATCGAACGGGCGCCTTCGGCTGCGGGCACAGTGTTTTATCGCCAGGCCAAATACCTAGATCGTGAGTCAAGCCTTCCAATCATCACCTGGCAGGAAAACCACCTGATGTTGGCCGAATTGGCGCTGCGCCTGAACAACGATGCCACAACCGCGCTCAACCTCGTCAATGAAGTACGGGCTTCGCGTAATTTGAGCCCCTTGAACGCGGTGGATCTGGACGTAATCTACGTAGAGCGCGATAAAGAGCTGTTTGTCCAAGGTCAGCGGCTGATGGACCAGCGGCGCTTTAACCGCTGGCACCTGCCTGCGGGAACTTGGAAGTATCTCGAGATCACCGAACGGGAACGCCTGAGCAACCCCAACTTAGGTGGATAAACAAAGCCCAAAGTAAAAAATGAAAGTGGGGAGCCCTGCAGCGGGCTCCCCACTTTCATTTTAGCGTATGCCTTATATGTAAGGGCTTCCGGAGGCAACATGGTCCGTAGGCTAAGCTGGGGAATACTCTGGATCGGCCTGCTGCCTGGGTTGCAGGCCCAGGTGCCATCTAGAGCGCTTATCAGCGCTGAACTGCCGGCTGCGCCGGAAGCACGGATAGCTTGGCTGGCAGCTGCTGATCAGTATATTCGGGATGTATTTACCCATCAAAACAGGCCCCTTTATCCAGAAGCTGCCCAACGCTATCTGTTGATGCTTTCCATGCTGGACGATTCACTTACCGAAGCCGAAGCGCGCATCCTTGCCCCCCATGTGCAAGCATTAAAGGCTATTTATCCCGCTGCAGCAGGAAGTAAACCCGATGGCCTTGCTATGCAGCGCTGGTGGCAACAGCAGGATCCACGGCCTGCCACTCCCCAAAACGAACGCTTGGAAGAGCATCTGGAGCGATGGGCCTATGCTATGCGGCACTACAGCATAGGAGGCCAACTGGATGATCGGGGGCTCATTTATGTTTGCTATGGCCCCCCCAGTCGCAAAACCTCAGTTCGCTTAGACAACGCCCGCTACCGACAGCAAGTCCTGCAGCGTGAGCCCACGCTGAGCCTGAGCGATTTTCCGGAAAACGAGTTTTGGGTTTATTCCCAGATTCATAAGGATTTGCATTTTCTGTTTATCCGAAAGGGGGCCGAAGGTTATCGCATCGGAAATTCTGAGGAACTTCTGCCACGTGGTCTTTACCAGAGCCCGCGGCGGGTTATGGCTCTGCTGCGTACGCTGGAGGAAATTTACCGACAGCTTTCAATCTATCATATTGATTATGGTCTACTCTATGATGAAGTGGCCACTTATATTACTGCCGTAGAAAGCCGCATTCCACGTTCCGAATTGCCTTCAGCAGTTTCTTTTGCTCAGGGAATGCTGGCTAAAGTCCAGCAGCAAGACCTTACGATTCGCGAACGCCAGCAACTATTGCGCCCGCCTGTTTACTCGAACTTGTTTAAGGCTATCGATACCTTAGCGATCCAGCTTCGCCTAGCCCGTTTTCTGAATCCCGATGGGGCAACACGTACTGAGCTTTACTGGTCTGGTCCGATTACGACGTTTCGTTTGTCTAAGACGCAGCAAAGGCAACTAGAGCGGCAAGGCGTTGATCCTACCCAAGCTACTTATGTGCTGGAAAGCTCACTATTGCGATATGATGCCGATTATCGTGCCGCCTCTCCAATCAAGTTTTATTATCGCTTGCCTGGTTCTGCTCTGGCGCAACAGCAGGGCTGGTTGGCTCCGCAACGCTTCGTAGTTGAGGGCCTAAATGATTTGCACCATTTGGCCTTTGAGGTGGATCAATACATTGCTCTTGCAGACCGCTTTCATCCTGAGCAATCTATTTTGGTTAAGCTTTTTGCCGTGCGTTTTGATTCCCTGGAGGTGTTGCGATCAGATCCGGCCACGTTGGAGATGAGCGACTTGTTGCCGCTCTTGTACGATCCGTCGGCAGGGGACACGCTTCCTGGGCGGCCTTATCCGTTTAGTCAGCTAAGTCCTGAAGTGCCGCTTGCGTTGTATTTTGAGGTATATCACTTGCATTTAGGACCTAACGGCCGCACGCGCTACGAGGTGGTCTACGAGGTGCGGCGTCAGGAGGCAGGAGGGCTGTTGAGGCGGGATCGAGAGGTGCAAACGGCGTCGCGGGCGATCTATGAAGGGACAAGTCGAACGGCGCGGGAGTCTATAGTTTTAGATTTGCAACCCTGGAAGGATAGTCGATTGATAGAGGTTGTGGTTCGGGTGCGTGATTGGTATTCAGGCCAGGAAGTATGGCGCGCCATAAATTTCGAGCTGACCATATAGGGGGGAAGGCTGGCAAAGGGGATTTTTTTGAGCGTGTTTGGGAGGTGGTTGCCCGCATTCCACCTGGGCGGGTGACTACGTATGGACATATCGCTGCGTATCTAGGAACGCGTAGTGCTGCGCGAACAGTGGGTTGGGCCCTGAATGCGGCAGCAGGATCGCATCTGCCCTGCCATCGGGTGGTTAACCGTCGGGGAGAACTGACCGGACGTATGCACTTTGAGGGGCCTTTTGTTATGGAGGAGCGCTTGCGTAGCGAAGGGATCACCTTCACTGAAGACGGGCGCGTTGATCTTGCGCGCCATCTATGGATTCCCGGTCAGCAGGAGGACGAGCTTTATTAGGCGGGTACCGGACGACCGGATAGGCGGTCAAGCACTTCCCAGAAGCCGGGAAATGAAATGCGGGCGCAGTCGGCCCCTTCAATGAGGGTTTCACCTTCGGCTACCAGTCCCGCCACACCCATGGCCATGGCAATGCGATGGTCGTCGAAGCTGCGAACTGTTGTACCCCAAAGCCGACGACCGCCTTCAAGAGCCAGACCATCGTCGAAGACCTCGACATGTGCCCCGAGCGCCTGAAGGTTTGCAGCCATAGCTGCAATACGATCGGTTTCTTTAACGCGTAACTCCGCCGCATCGCGGATTTCGGTACGGCCACTGGCGCAGGCTGCTGCTACGGCCAACACGGGTATTTCGTCGATTAGGTTCGGAATGAGGGTGCCCCCTATGTGTACGCCGTGCAGGGTGCTACTGCGCACGACAAGATCGGCAATGGGTTCACCTCCGTAGCTTCGCTCGTTTTCGACGGTGATGTCAGCGCCCATAGCACGCAGCACGTCGAGTAAGGCTGCCCGTGAGGGGTTGAGCCCTACGCCGGGCAAGCGAATCTCGCTGTCAGGCACGATCGTGCCCGCCACCAGGAAGAAGGCAGCAGCCGAGAAGTCGCGGGGGATGGTCCAGGTGTGTGCTGGAATGCGCATGCCACCTCGGACGGTCAGGTAACGCTCGCCGTTCAGTTCTACTACGCTCAGGCCCAACATGCGCTCGGTGTGATCTCGCGAAGGTATGGTTTCAATGACGGTAGTTTCCCCCTCCGCAAACAAGCCAGCCAGCAACACGCAGGATTTTACCTGGGCTGAAGGTACGGGTAGCCGATAGGTGATCCCCCGCAGCTTGCGGCCACCCTGAATGTGGATGGGCGCATGGCCCTCGGTGAGCCTTAGCTCGGCACCCATTTGGCGTAGTGGTATGGCGATGCGTTCCATTGGCCGACGGCTAAGCGAGGCGTCACCGACCAGCGTACTGTTGAACGGTTGACCGGCCAGAATACCAGCCAGTAGCCGCATTGTGGTGCCGGAGTTGCCGCAGTCGAGCGGGCGATCTGGCGCCTGCAGGCCCTCCAGTCCCCGGCCCTCGACGATCAGGATACCGTGTTCGTCTTCGTAGATGGACACACCAAGCTGACGTAGGCAAGAAAGGGTGGATTGGGGATCCGCGGCTGGCGAGTAATTCACCAGACGCGAGGTGCCGTCGGCCAGGGCGGCCAATAAAGCAGCGCGATGCGCAATGGATTTATCTGGGGGCAGTTCAACGATGCCCAGTAAACTTCGGGCTTGCGATACGCGGCGGATCATGGGCGAAATTAGATTCATTGAGCAAGAGACGGTTGCAACTGACCAGTCAGCAGCCGCTCAAGCGTCGCTTCCACGTTGTGCAAGAGATCCTGTTTCTCCTCCCAATGGAGAAAGGCGTGGCGAAAGCCGTTAAGCACTACCTCGCGGAGTTGTTGCACGTTTAGACCACTGTAGCGATGTATGCGCCAGAGCTCTTCGGTCATGGTGGTGCGGCTGAAGAGACGGTTGTCCGTGTTAATCGTTACCGGTACTGAGCGGGCTACATAGAGCCGGAGGGGGTGACTGGCATAGTCGGTTACGGCTTTGGTCTGTACGTTGCTGGTAGGGCAAACCTCTAATGGGATTTGATGATCCACGATGTACTGAAGCAGCTCGGGGTCCTGGTACAGCGTGACGCCGTGGCCGATGCGGTGGGCACCACAATAGAATAAGGCCTGGTGAATAGAGTCAGGGCCCCAGGACTCTCCTGCGTGAACCGTCAGATTGAGCAGGTGGTTACGGGCCAAGTAGAAGGCATGCAGGTGGTGCTTAGGGGGATGGCCGGCCTCACCTCCTGCCAGGTCGAAGGCCACAACGCCGCGTTTGCGGTAGGCTACCGCCAGTTCAGCTGTGCGCAACGAGAGCGCTTCAGGTTGATGGCGCAGGCCGCAAAGGATTAGGCCTGTGCGAATGCCGAAGTCACGCTCGGCGGCCTGTAAGCCATCGAGCACGGCATCGTTAATCTGTTCAAGCGTAAGGCCTTCTTCTCCATGCAGCACGGGTGCGTAGCGTACTTCCAGATAGCGGACATTTTCGCGGGCGGCATCTTCAGCCAGTTCGTAGGCGATGCGGCGCAACGCCTCACGCGTTTGCATCATGGGTACTGTGTAACGAAACCAAGCCAGGTAGGCCTCCAGCGAATCGGAAGTGTCTACTTGGCGCAGTACTTCTTCGAGCCCTTCAACGCTATCGGCTGGAAGCAGACTAAGCTTCCCCTGCTGACGAGCCAGCTCCAGCAGGGTGGTTAGTCGTAGCGATCCGTCTAGGTGGCAGTGCAGCTCAGCCTTTGGCCAGGCCAGAAGCGCGTCTTGGCTAAGCGTAGCCGTTTCCATCAGCACTTTTTAACGGAAAAACGGCAGCTTTAGGATTGGGTTTCCGCAACATGGAACCCCAGCCAATAGCGGTCGTTTCGGCCTTGTAATTGACGTAATCTTTCGCAAGATTTTCCCGGGACAGACTCAAAAAATCGCGTACTTTATCTTTTAAGGCCGCACGCAAACTTTCGCTAAGGTGACGTCATGTTCGGCAACATTGGGGCAACTGAGCTTTTACTAATCTTCTTGGTTGTTCTTCTGGTTTTTGGGGCCAAGCGTATTCCAGAGATTGCACGGGGTTTGGGGCGAGGTATTCGGGAATTTAAAGAGGCGACGCGGGAGGTTTCGCGAGAGCTTTCGGTGGAACTCGAAGAAAAGCCCCAGATTCGTCCTCCGCAGCAGGGAGCCGCAACGGCGCGGACAACGGCTTCAACGGCCCAACCGCCAATGGCCGATTCGCCCCATACGCCAGAGTCGACGCAGAACTGATCCCAGCTTAAGCCGATCATGGAGTATGTGACGTACGCCGACGCCCGTAAGGCGCTGGAGCGGGGTGAGACCAGTTGTGAAGCGCTGGTCTCTTCTTTTTTGGAGCGTATTGAGACTGAAAATCCTCGACTGAACGCTTTTATTTCGGTCGATGCTGAAGGTGCACTGGTTCAGGCGCGAGCGCTGGACGAACGCCTACAGCAGGGCGAGCCGCTTCCACCGCTGGGCGGTCTGATACTGGCCGTCAAGGATGTGATCTGTATCAAGGACCAGCGCGTTACCTGCGGCTCGCGCATGCTGGAAAACTTTGTCTCCCTCTACGATGCCACGGTCATTGCGCGGCTGCGGGAGGCTGGGGCTATCCTGATCGGCAAGACGAACTGCGACGAATTCGCTATGGGTTCGTCGAACGAGACTTCTTACTTCGGTCCGGCCCGCAATCCAATCAATTCGGACTACGTGCCCGGGGGATCTTCAGGGGGATCGGCTGTGGCGGTTGCCGCTCGAATGTGCCAGGCCGCGCTTGGAAGTGACACTGGAGGATCGATTCGCCAACCTGCTGCCTTTTGCGGTGTTGTGGGCCTTAAGCCTACCTACGGTCGCGTCAGTCGCTATGGGCTGGTCGCTTATGCTTCCTCCTTGGATACCATAGGACCTTTTGCCCACACCGTCGAAGATGCGGCGCGTATCCTGCAGGTGATTGCGGGCGTAGACCGCTGGGATTCCACCAGTGCACCGGTGGAAGTCCCGAGCTATTTAGAGGCGCTCGATCAGCCGATCAAAGGACTTCGCATTGGGCTGCCCCGTGAATACTTCGCCGAAGGACTGGATCCAGAGTTTCGGCAGGTACTCGAGCGCCGGGCGGCTCAACTTGAGGAAGCTGGTGCCATCGTGCAGGAGGTCTCGTTGCCCCACACCGAGTACGGCATTGCTACCTACTATATTTTGGCTACGGCCGAAGCTTCCAGCAATTTGGCCCGCTATGACGGCATCCGCTACGGCTACCGTGCCGACGTGCAGCAGATCCGGCGTGAACTGGCTGAAAATGGCGGAGACGACTCGGTGATTTATCGGCTCTACGTGCGCTCGCGCAGCGAAGGCTTTGGTGCTGAAGTCAAGCGCCGCATCATGCTGGGTACGTATGTGCTATCGGCTGGCTACTACGAAGCCTACTATGCCAAGGCGCAGCGGGTGCGGCGCCTGATCCGCCAGGACTTTGACCGCGCCTTTGAACAGGTGGACGTGCTGCTTGCGCCGGCTACACCTACACCGCCCTTTCCGCTGGGAAGCAAGCTATCTGATCCGCTTGAAATGTACCTGAGCGACGTCTATACCGTCACGGCCAACCTGGCCGGTGTTCCCGGACTGGTAGTGCCGGTAGGAACCCACACAAGCGGCTTTCCTATAGGCGCGCAGCTGCTGGGACGGCACTTTGACGAGGCTACGTTGCTTCGAGTAGGAAAAGCCCTAATGGAGCTTAGTACCCCGTAAATAGACCAAACGTTGCATAAACCACAACCATGAGTATCCTTGTCAATCGGCATACACGACTGGTAGTCCAGGGCATCACGGGCAAAGAAGGGACCTTTCATACCCAACAAATGATCGAATATGGGACAAACGTCGTGGCTGGTGTGACTCCCGGCAAAGGCGGCCAAAAGCATCTAGATCGTCCGGTCTTCAACACGGTGGCGGAGGCAGTTGAGAAAGAAGGGGCTAACACGTCGATCATCTTCGTCCCTCCGGCCTTTGCGGCCGACGCGATTTTGGAAGCTGTGGATGCCGGTATTGAAGTGGTGGTATGCATTACCGAAGGTATTCCGGTGCGCGACATGATTCCCGTCTATCACTACGTTAAGCAAAAAGGCGTCAAGCTGATCGGTCCCAATTGCCCTGGCGTTATTACGCCTGGCCAGGCTAAGGTGGGCATCATGCCCGGCATAATTTTCAAGGCAGGATCGATCGGTGTAGTGTCGCGCTCGGGTACGCTTACCTACGAGGCAGTAGATCAGCTGACGCGATTAGGATTGGGGCAAAGCACGGCTGTAGGCATCGGCGGTGATCCAATCATCGGGTTGCGCTTTACGGACGTGCTCCGGCTGTTCCAGGACGATCCAGAGACAGACGCTGTGGTGCTTATCGGGGAGATTGGCGGTACTGCTGAAGAAGAGGCAGCAGCCTTCATCAAGGAACACATGACAAAGCCGGTTTTTGCCTTTATTGCTGGAGCAACTGCGCCTCCGGGACGACGGATGGGGCATGCAGGCGCCATTATTGCAGGCGGTAAGGGCACAGCCGAAGAAAAATTCAAGGCTTTAGAAGCAGCCGGGGCCGTGGTCATCCGCAACCCAGCGCTCATTGGCGAGACCGTGCGCCAGCATCTGGGGGCACTGACCTGAATCTTGATGCCGCATGAAAAAGCCGGCGGCGCGTTTCCTGCGCAGCGTGACGCATTGGGAAGATTTGCCTGACGACGGGCGGCCCGAGGTGGCTTTTGCGGGGCGTTCGAACGTAGGCAAAAGCTCTTTGATCAACGCGCTGCTTCGGGCTCCTGGTCTTGCTCGCACGAGCAGCACACCGGGCAAAACGCGCCAGCTTAATTTTTACCTAATCGATAACCGCCTTTATTTTGTCGACCTTCCCGGCTATGGCTTTGCACGCGCCTCCCAAGCTGAGCAGCGTGCATGGGGACAGCTCATCACACGCTATCTGAAAGAACGTTCCACCTTAGCCCTTGTCGTGCATTTGGTCGACAGCCGCCATCCACCTACTTCATTAGATGAAGCCATGATGGATCTGATGCGCGGCCAGCACACCCCGTACCTGATCGCACTTACCAAGGCCGACAAGGTATCGGGCAACCGGCGCACGCAGGCCGTCCGGGAAGTCGAGCGAGCCTTGCAAGGCCGCACTATGGAAGTGCCGGTCATCCCTACCTCGGCGCACACGGGGCTGGGCCTTCGTGAACTCTGGCGCTGGATTGAGCAGGTGACGGTGGGAAGGTAAATCGTACATGTAGGCTGCCCCCTAGAAATGGGTAAGCCTATGGTTTTGCGTCGACGTACTTGGCAAACGGGCTTATTCCGCCGTTTTCCAGTGCTGATCGTCGAGCGCAGGTGCTTCGGCCACGCGGCCTGTAGCGATGTGCTCCATGATGCGTGGGGCGTGCAGTCGGCCGTTTTCGATGAACCAGCGGCTCGTGTTTAGGCCCCCGCAGACGGTGCCTGCAAGGTACAGCCCCGGGCGGTTTGTTTCGAACGTTTCGGGATCGTAACAGGGCGTGCGGGCCGGATCGTCGCCGAGCCGAATCCCGAGCTGTTCCAGAAATTCCAGATCAGGCTGGTAGCCGGTCATAGCCAACACCCAGTCGTTTTCAAGTTCACGCTGCCCTTCAGGCGTCTGGATCAGCAGGCTGTCCGGTCGAATTTCCAGCACGTGCGTGTTGAAGAAGGCCTGAATGCTTCCTTCCCGGATGCGGTTTTCGATGTCCGGCCGGATCCAGTATTTGACCTTGTCCGAAAGGGCTGGACCTCGGTGGATGAGCGTCACCTTGGCACCATGCCGGTAGCAGTCCAGCGCAGCCTTGGCTGCCGAGTTGCGACCGCCAATCACAGCCACTTTTTGGCCGATGTAGGGGAAGGGTTCTTTGTAGTAGTGAACGACCTTGGGCAGATCTTCGCCTGGTACGTTCAGCCGGTTGGGAATGTCGAAAAATCCGGTAGCTACCACTACCTTGCGGGAGCGATAGGACCCTTTTGCGGTGATTACCGTGAAGTTTTCATCTTCGCCATCCACACGCAGTACCCGCTCATAGAGCCGGATGCGGAGCTGCTCGGTTGCGGCCACACGCCGGTAATACTCGATGGCTTCTTCGCGCGTGGGTTTGTAGCCGTGGGTAGGGAAGGGATGCCCACCAATCTCCATTAGATCCGGCGTTGAGAAGAATTCCATGTTTGTAGGATAGCCCAAGAAGGAGTTCACGAGCGCACCCTTTTCAAGAATAAGGGCTTCAAGCCCACGTCGGCGGGCTTCGATGCCGCAGGCGAGCCCAATGGGACCGGCTCCGATAATGATGACATCCCACATGGTTATAAACTGCTATTTAATGGTCATCGGTAAAGAAAGACGGGGTAAGGCCCAAAACACGTTACGTGGATTGCAGGGTGCACTTGGCGTGCCTCCATGAAATCACCGTTGCTGTAGTTTGGCGCTCTAAAGCTTGCTGGCTGTACTGAAGTGAGCTGGTCGGGTTTCGGCAGGGGTCGTGAAGTGTTAGAAAAGGGTTAGTTTTCGATGCGGAGCTTCCGGAAGAATTGTTGCAGCAGGGCCGCTGCTCGTTCAGCCTCGACCCCTGAGAGGATCTCCACACGATGGTTCAGGCGAGGATCCTGCAGAATGTTGTAGAGCGTAGAGGCTGCACCGGCCTTTTCGTCGAAGGCGCCAAAGACAACGCGGTCCAGCCGGGCCCAAACGATTGCCCCTGCGCACATGGGGCAGGGCTCAAGGGTTACATAAAGCGTGCATCCTTTTAGATATTTGGTGCCTAAGGTAGTGCAGGCGGCCGTAATGGCCAGCATCTCGGCATGGGCTGTAGGATCTTTGAGCTGTTCAACGCGATTATGACCACGGCCGATGATTCGGTCGTCTTGTACGACTACGGCGCCTACGGGTACTTCGCCTTCCTCAAAAGCCCGTTCAGCTTCCCGTAGCGCGGCTTTCATCCAACGCCGATGAGGTTCTAATAATTGCCCTAGACTCATGACAAAGCAGGAGGTGCGTTTAGAGTTCCTACCGACCGTCGCGCCAGCGGCAAGGTCATGCAACGCGGACCTCCGCGGCCGCGCGATAGCTCGTTGCCTTCCAACTTGATGGCAAGCTTTTCATCGGCAGGCTCAAAGGGACTTTCTGCATAATAGGCCAGAAAGCTTTCGGCCGTAACGACACGGTAGCCGTGACGCCGCATTTCTTCGAACGTATAATGGTTGCGCTCATAGCCTACTACGATACCTGGTGCTAAAGCAAAAAAGTTGGCTCCATCGGTCCACTGTTCCCGTCGCTGATGAATGGGGTCGCTCCCTCCGCAGGGAATGAACGTCAGCTTGCGCTGAAGCAGCTCTTCCAGTACGGTTTTTAGATCAGAAGGCATGGTGGTAAGAATGCCCTCTGGCGTGTCGGTTCGCATTAGGTGCAGTAGATTGCCTTCCTGCTGCAAAATCGGGGGGAAGACAACGCATTCGTCGGGAGAGACAAACGTAAACACGGTATCCAGGTGCATCGAGGCCCGTTGCTTGGGGAGGTCGACTACCAGTACGTGCTCTACGGAGGTGCGGGCAAACAGGGCCCGGGCTACATGCGCTACGCCTCCCAGCGAAGTGCGTTCGGAGTGGCCCAGCAACACCACTTCAGGTGAAGCTACCAGCAGATCGCCGCCTTCGAAGGTGACCCCTTCGGGCAGGTAGATGATGCGATCTCGAAGTTCGGCAAAGCCAGGATGGTATTCCAGGATAATGCGTAGGATGAGGCTTTCACGGGCGCGAACAGCTGTGGCCGGATGGCTTACGATCAGATGATCGTTTACGACGGCGGCCAGATCACGCGTAAAAAGCAGGTTGGGTAGCGGGAAAGCCTTTAGGGGCAAAGGACTCTGGCCAGTAAGGGCAAAGTGCAGCAGGTCTTCGGGCGAAAGCGCACGCAATTCGCGGGCAAAAGCCTGCAGGTTTGCTTCCGGTTGTAGTTGGCAGAGTTGTTCTACAAATTGTGCCCGTGCTTCTTCTACGTTAAACGCTTGTTGCAGCAGCTCGGTGATCTGCAGCACGGCCCCTTCAGGGCCTATAACCTTTTCAAATAGCTGACACAAGCAGCGGTGTTCAGCCTGCGCTTCTTCTAAAAAGAGCAGGTCGTCGAAAAGTAGCGCCAGTCGTTGTTCGGGAGTCACCAGCTCCAATTCAGGTCCAGGCGTGTGGACAATAACCTGATGCAACCGGTCTGTTTCCGAGCAAACCGCAAAGCTTAGCGGATAAAATGAAGCGGCATGTTTGGACATATTACTGATTACTGACTCTTGTGGCCTGTAGACAGGGTCCAAAATACGCTGGAAGCCCTTCAAAGGTCAGCGCCGACGAAGAAGGAGCTCAAAAAAACGCAGCACAATAAGCACGATCATTAAGACCAATAGGATCTTCAGGCCGATTTTCAGCAGCGTCGTAGCAACCTGAAGGATCACGCCCAGCAGCGTGACCGCTACCAATAACACGATCACTACAATAAGGGCGCGTAGGATTTGCTGAAGGTCCATAACTTCCCTGCTACTCAAAAAGGCTCCAGTTCCACAATTTCGGTTATCGACAGCCCTTGGCCATCGGGACCAAAGCCACCTGTTATCAGTATTCGAAAATCTTCCAGCCGGGTTGCACTGGCATTAAACCGGGCCTCCAGCGGCAGCGTCCGGTAGCGAAAGAAACGATTTGCCGCTTCAATGTACAAGAGCGGGTATGCATAAGTTTGGGATGGTTGGCTGCTAAAGCCGCCAAAGATCATCACAACGCCGGGTTTTACCAGAGCGGCTGTTGCAAACTGGCGCGGTTCGGGGAGGGGTGGGGTGCTAAGCATCTCAATCGGACCAGCAGGGTTTAGGTGCAGGCGAAACGTTTGGGTTTCGGTGCGGGCTGCATTTGAAAGGCTGCCTGCTATTAGAAAGCGCGTAGTATCCGGGTCAAGAGGAGCCATAATGTGACCGGCCAGGGGAGCAATGTAGTAGCCGATTCCGGGTGTCAGCAACCGCAAAGAGTCGGAGCGTATCTCAAAGGTGATTAGATCGCTGGCCACGCCCAGCTCCGGGGTATCGCGGCGCAGGCGGCGATAGCCGCCCAGCACTTCCAAGAACCAGCGGCCTTCATAGCGGCGTACGGCTGCCGTGTGCCAGGCGCGTGCGGTGGCAATAGGTAAGAGGGCCCCTTTGCCCGTTTGCAGATCCCAAACCTCCGCATTGGGACGTAAGTCATCGGCTGTTTCTGGGCGGCCCTGAAGGCTGCCGCCGAGTAGAATCAGGCGGCCTTCAGGAAGCAAAGTAGCGGTGTGGCCTGCTCGTGGTTCTGTCAATAATCCCGGGAAGCGGGTAAACGCAGGATTGTCGGGCGTCCAGACATAAAGCTGGCGGCTGGCAGGGCCGTTCCAGGTGCTGGCTCCACCGACAAAAAGTAAGCGGCCATCGGGCAGTAGGCTTAGCGTGCCCGCGCCACGCCCGCCTACCAAGGGTGGCCCTGGGCGTACGGTTGCCTGCAGCCGTAGTGCCCAAAGGGTATCGGTAGCGGATACGCCTTTTTCATCTGTTGCGGTTAGCCGTAACCGGTTGAGTCCTAAGCGTAGGGGTACGCTTCCCTTCCAGACCCCCTGCAGGCTGTCGTAGCGAAGCGGATGATGTTCAAGGGTTACGCTGGCTACGCGTCGAAACGACGTAGCCCGCACTTGGAGCGTGAGCACCGAATCGGTTTGCACCTCCACCAGATCTGGCGCCACTACTTCGATCTCTGGAGTGCGTACAGGGACGAACGGCCGTTCGCACCCCATAAGCATCGACCCCAAGGCAGTTAGGCCCAGTAGCGTTTTTAAGGAATTGGCCATGGATCTTCAGGGTAGCCAACAGCCTCCAAGATCAATCCGTGGGGGGGAGCAGCCGGACCCGCCAGGCGTCGATCGCGTCGCATAAGCAGCTCGGTTAATGCTGTTTCTTCGCGTTGCCCGCGTCCAATTTCCACTAAAGTTCCCACAATAGCCCGTACCATACCGTGCAGAAAGCGATCCGCTATGATCTCAAAGTGCCAGTCGCCTGGTCTAGAATCTGCTACCCAGCGTGCCAGGTACACGGTGCAGATGCGATTACGCGTAGCCGATTGTGCACGACAGAACGTTGTAAAGTCGTGCATTCCTAACAGTGCTTGGGCTGCCCGGTTCATACGTGCAAAATCAGGAGCAGGCCGCAAATACCAGCGAAAGTGCCGTTCCAGGGCACAGGGTACGGTTGTCACATAGTAGTGGTACCGGCGCCACCGAGCGCTATAGCGGGCATGAAAGTCCTCGGCGGCTAGCGTGACTGCCCGGATAGCAATGCTAGGGGGCAGCAGGCCGTTAAGTGACCCCTGTAGGCGCTCTGGATCGATCGTTTGGCTTGAGCGAAAATGGGCCACTTGTCCGCGCGCGTGAACGCCTGCATCGGTGCGTCCGGATCCGACGACGCGCACGCGTTCACGTAGTACCACGGCCAGTGCTTTTTCTAATTCGCCTTGAATGCTGGGACCGTTGCGCTGGATCTGCCAGCCGCTAAAAGTTGTTCCTTCATACTCAATAAGTAATCGATAGGTGGGCACGGCCGCTTCGCTATTGCATGCACCCGTTGGGTGCCGATGTACGCAAGCCAGGCCGAAGTGTTGCCCTGAGCTTATGATGACGTTTTTTTGTCCGTATTGCTGGAAAGAAGTGCCGGCCGAAGTCTCTGTGTGCCCCTACTGCGGCGCCGATCTACAGGAGTTTTCGAAATTATCTTATGAGGAAAAGTTGCTCCATGCCCTGAACCATCCGGTGCGGGAGTCCCGTCTGCTGGCCATTCGGCTATTGGGCCAGCTAGGAAGCCATAAGGCATTGCCCCATTTTGAACGGTTATTGTGGGCTGAAATGGATGTATACGTTGTGCAGGAAGTATTGCTGGCCCTTGCCCGGCTGGCTACGGACGAAAGCCACGCCTTGTTGACCGATGCGGCTACGCGGCATCCTCTTCCGCTTGTCCGTCATTGGGCACAGCAACTGCTTGCAAAGCCCCATTGAGTTATGGAAGGACAAGAGCTCTCACCCCCAGTCCGCATTTACCTGACTGGCTTTATGGGTTGTGGTAAGAGTACAATAGGTCCGCTACTGGCGCGGCGACTGGGCTATACATTTATAGATTTGGATACGCTGATCGAGCAGCAGGCAGGGCGGACGATTCCAGAAATCTTTACTATGGGTGGCGAAGTGGCTTTTCGGGCTCAAGAACGGGCAGCGCTGCGCCAGACAGCTGCGCTTGAAGCCTATGTGATTGCAACCGGCGGAGGGACGTTGGCTTCAGAAGAGAACCTGAACTGGGCGCTCCGCAATGGGCGAGTTGTGTATTTACAGGTATCCGTTGAAGAGCTGGTCCGGCGGCTTGCTCCGGCAGCGATCAGTCGTCCGATGCTACAGGATCGACATCGACAGCCGTTGCAGGGCGCTGCTTTGCGGCAGCGCATTGTCTCGCTGCTTAGGCGTCGGGAACTCTGGTATCTTCAGGCCCATCATGTGGTGGATACCGACGGTTTATCGGTAGCGGAGGCGGTTGAAGCTGTACTGCATGCCCTGCGCGCCTATGGCGTAAGCCGAAACGAACGCCGATGATAGGGCGAAGGCCCATAGCGCGCTAACGCTTCATAGTGCTCCCGTGTTGGGTAGCCCACGTTGCGGTTCCAACCGTAGACTGGGAATTCCCGGTGCAGCGCCTGCATCAGCGCATCGCGCGTAGTTTTAGCAAGAATCGCAGCGGCAGCAATGAGCCCGCTGCGCTGATCGCCTTTTACGAGAGGTTCCGCCGGGCAGGGTGGATTAGAAAAGCAGCGATTGCCATCGATAAGCAGGTAGTCGGGCTTTTGGGGTAGCGCATCTACAGCACGACGCATGGCTTCAAGAGAGGCTTGAAGAATATTCAGGCGATCAATCTCCTCCGGTAAGCACAGCCCAATGCCGATCGCCAAGGCTTGAGCTTGAATTTGGTGTGACAGTGCCTCGCGGGCTTGAGGGCTTAACTGTTTGCTGTCGCGCAAGCCTTCGATTCGAAAGTATGGAGGGAAGATCACCGCAGCTGCTACCACCGGACCGGCCAGACAGCCACGTCCCACTTCGTCGATACCGGCCACGTATCGGTAGCCTTGCGCCCAAAGGCGCCCTTCTGGCCACGCATCACTCATGACGGGCTTTTTTAAAGCGCTCATAGAGCTCGCGCCAGGTGACCAGCGTTACATTATGGCGACGCAGAGCGTCGCGAAAGGCTTCGCTACGCACCACCTCCAGGTCGCGCTCACGCCAGGCAGCTCCGAAGTCGGGATGATCAACCGTAATGGCCTGCAGTTCATCGGTAGCATAGCCCAGGTGTACGATCAGCTCTGTAATGCCGGGGGGAAGGTTTTCGATCAGCCGCAGGTAAGCATCTAACCATTGCGCTGGGGGCGTATCGATAGGTACAAGCCACACGCGGTCGATAACGAGATCTTCAGGCGTAAGCAGCTCCAGTAAATGCGGAGCTTGCTGCGCAAGCTGTTCCCGTGGGATGAGGACGGGCAGTTTAAATTCACGGCCCAGGCGAAGGTATACGGAAAACAGCTCAGGTGTCTGAAAGAGGACACCCATATGCGTATCTAAGTGCGTGAGCGCGATGCCAGCATCCAAAGCGCGTCGGATCTGCGCTCGCAGCTCGGCTTCGGCTTCTTTAGGGTTAATATTCGTTACCGCTTCCTCGGTGGTGGCATGCAGAAAACCCGCCGAGTTATGCAGGGAGGGAGTTTGCAACGCACCCAGCAGCCCATCCCATCGGTAGTATTTCCACTCGCTGGTTAGCGTTAGGTGTAGCCCAAAGTCAAATTCAGGATGCTGGCGGGCATAGGCAGCAATTTCAGAAAACCACGGACAGGGCACCATAATGCTGGCTGAGCTGATCCAGCCGGCTTCAAGCGCTTCGGTCGAAGCCCGGTTCACCGCGTGGGACATGCCCAGGTCGTCGGCATGTAAAAGAAGCAGCCTGGCATCCGGTGGATAACCTAGGCGTTCCAGCAGCGACTGCGCCTGGATGGGGAGCACAGCCAGCAGCCAGGCCAATGCGAATAGCCTTGTACGCATCATGGTTCGTCGTACTGATCTGGGAGATCGTTTTCGTAGAGCACTACATCGCCAGGCTGAAGATACGTTTTTAAAAAATCTTGGGCATCAAAGAGGCTTTTGAAAACGCGAATTTGATCCGCCGGGAAGCCAGCCTCTCGTAGGCCCTCTTGAATGGGAAGGGTGCGACGGGGGCCAATCAGCACGGCCAGGTCCACATGCTGTGCCATAAAGCGGCCCAGCGCCCGGTTTTCTTCGGCCTCCCACTCGCCAAGTTCAACCATACCTGGTGTGACCACAATGCGGCGGCCGGTCCGGAACTGCCCCAGAATTTCTAAGGCGTTACGGGCGCCAACGGGGTTGGAATTGAAGGCATCATCGATTACCGTAATGGGGCCCTCCCGACGCAATTGCAGGCGGTGTTCAACAGGTCGAAGGCGGGCCACCGCGTGTGCCATCTGGCGCAGCCGAAGTCCGAAAATGCGACCAACCGCCAGCGCTAGCAGGATGTTGAGCACGTTATGGCGACCCAGAAGCTGCGTTTGAAAGACCTGCTCATTGCCCGCCTCATCGCGTACAATGAAACGAGTGCCTTCAGGGCCGTAGGTGATATCGCGTGCGATGAGGTCGGCTTCGGCCTTCCCTTCGACCGACACGCGCCAGACAGGTCCCTGTGCGCGTTCAGCCATGGCTGCTACGCGCGGGTCATCGGCGTTTAGCACCACCGGACCGCCGGGACGCGTGCAGGCTACCAGCTCACTTTTTTCGCGGGCGATTGCCTCGATGGAACCCATGGTTTCCAGGTGCATGGGGCCAACGGCCGTTACCACACCCATGTCGGGTTGGGCAATGGCACACAGCTCCCGAATGTCGCCAGGGTGCCGGATGCCCATCTCCAGCACAAGCACTTGATGCTCGGGTCGGAGCTGCTCGTTGATGACCTTGCAGATACCCATGGGGGTGTTATAAGAGCCCGGTGTGGCAAGTACTTGGTAGCGCAGGCTAAGGATCTCGGCGATAATAAATTTGGTGCTTGTCTTGCCATAAGAGCCGGTGATACCAATAAGCGTTAGGTTAGGATGTGTGGCTAATTTCTGACGAGCCTGGCGTTTAAAGCCTTCCTGAATGGCCCTTTCGACCGGTGTAAGCAGCACCCCAGCCAAGAGTACCCAAAACGGTGCCCCCAGATCGGCTATGAGCCATCCTCCCAGGTAGAGCAGCCAACCTGTTGCGCCAAAACTTAGGCCCAGCATTGCCCCAAGCCCTGGCCAGACAAGGGTTAGCAGGGCTGCGCTGCTTAAAAGCCGCAATAGGCGTGGCGTGTATACAAGCGGTTTTTTAGGCCGATCGCGGCGGTAGCGACGCGACGAAGCAAAGGCAACACACCAGCCGAGCAAGACCAAGGCCGAGGTCCAATGCGGACCTAGTATCGAAAACATCGGTACGCTCAGCGCTAGCAGAAGGATACCTGCACCATGCGAGCGGCGTAGCACCACACTAGGATGCGCACGTAGCCAGCGCAGGAGGGCTTTGGGCTTGTAGCCTTCCAGCTGAAACACATGCAAAAAAAACTGCAACCTACGCCAAGCGCGCCATCCGGCAAATAAAGAAGCTACACTTGCAAGCAGCCACAGCATACGGTAGCCTCAAGATCCTGAATGTTGCGTTTATGCTTCAGCGCCTGGGGGTTTGTTCCAAAGAAAATCCTTATGAAGACCTGTTTACCATGTGCTAACAAAAGATTAACTTTGCGTCGTGCAATGATGTTAGCGCTTACATAGGGTCTATGGCTTCGTTTGTTCACAAACCCCGCCTGCGCTTTTGGCATATATGGAACATGAGCGTAGGCTTTTTTGGCATTCAGATTGGGTTTGCGCTTCAGAATGCCAATGTTAGCCGCATTTTTCAGACGTTGGGGGCTTCTATTGAGCAGATTCCCTTGTTGTGGCTTGCAGCACCGGTGACAGGGTTGTTGGTGCAGCCTATTGTAGGCTATTTGAGTGATCGTACTTGGCATCCGTATTGGGGGCGCAGGCGGCCCTTTTTCTTTGTAGGATCGCTTCTGGCTGCTGCTGCCCTCATGGTGATGCCCAATACGCAAGCTGTTTGGCAAGCTGCAGTGATGCTTTGGCTTTTGGATGCCTCCATCAATATTTCTATGGAGCCTTTTCGGGCTTTTGTGGGCGATATGCTGCCTTCTGAGCAGCGAACCTTGGGGTTTGCCATGCAAACCTTCTTTATTGGGTTGGGGGCTGTTTTAGGATCTCAGTTGCCTTATCTAATGACCCATTTGGGTGGAATTAGCAATGCTGTTGTTAATGCTCAGGTGCCGCTTTCTGTCAAGTATGCTTTTTATGTGGGAGCGGTATGTTTCTTTGCTGCAGTCAGCTGGACGGTGTTTACCACTCGGGAATATCCTCCGGCAGATCTTGAGGCGTGGCGCCGGCAAAAGCGGCAAACGCGTGGGTTGATTCGTAGCTTTATAGAGATCGGCCGTGGTATTGCACACATGCCCAAAACCATGCTGCAGCTGGCTGTGGTGCAATTTTTTACTTGGATTGCCTTTTTCGCCATGTGGATTTACACCACGCCTGCTGTAGCCCAGCAGGTCTATCATACAACAGATGCGCAAACGCAGGCATTTCAGGATGCGGGAGACTGGGTAGGGGTGCTGTTTTCGGTCTATAATGGCGCCTCAGCGTTTCTGGCGTTTTTGTTGCCGGTTATTGCTCGGCATATTCGGAGGACGCACACGCATCTGGTTGCTTTGGCCATAGGGGGAATAGGCTTGAGCAGCATCTTTTTTATTCAAGATCGCTGGTTATTGCTTATTCCGATGCTGGCAATTGGTCTGGCTTGGGCCTCTACGTTGACCATGCCCTATGCCATTTTAGCGGGAGCTCTGCCTCCTGAGAAAATGGGGTTTTACATGGGCGTGTTTAACTTTTTTATAGTCATTCCGCAGATTGTAGCTGCGCTGATTCTCGGGGTGCTGATTCAAGTTTTCTTTGATAACCAGAGCATTTATGCGATGCTGCTGGGTGGAGGGAGCATGCTGATAGCTGCGGTGATGAACCTTTGGGTACAGGATGCGGATGATGTACCGATAGCAACAGTAGCTTCGGTAGATGCTGCAGGAGATCGTTAGGTGTGCGACGGTGGGGGCAGGTGGGCTAAAAGGTGCCGTGTAGCTGCCACAAAAGTAGAGGGATCGTCCAGATAGCCGTAGTGACCGGCATTTTTGAGTACAACCAGCCCGGCGTCGGGTAAGCCCTGGATAAGCCGTTCCATCTGCTCGCGGCGTACGGCTGTGTCGCGTTCGCCCCAGAAGACCAGCACGGGTATCTGAATACGTGAAAGCCGGTCTTCGACGTAGGTGTTGACAACGCGCACAAACGTTTCGCGCATTACGCCCGAAAGTTGCCGGTAGTCCGAAGATCCCAGGGCTTTCCAAACGATCGTATGCCGCAGCCAGTCCAGTCCGGCTTCGCGTAGCGAGGGAGGAAGCAGCTGAAACGGCGCTTTAAGCAGTCGGGCCAGCGTTGCCCGCAAGTAGTAATGCCAGGGACGTTGGGGACGCATGCCTGAGGGGCTGATCAGCACAAGGGCCCGGAGCAGTTCCGGTCCCTCCGGCTCTGAAGCCAGATAGAGGCCAAAGCGGCCCCCGTTTGAGTGGCCGATAAGCACTACCGGCCGGCCAATACGGGTGCGAATCAGCTGGGCGATCAGTGCCGTATGCTCAGCCACTCCCCAGGGAATTGGCGGTGGAGGAGTCAGACCATGGCCTGGGAGATCGACATTGACCACGTAATAGCGATCGGCCAGGGCTGCGGCAATAGGTGCCATGAGCCGCGCATTGCTGCCCCAACCGTGCAGTAGAAGCACGGCCGGCCCATCTTCCGGACCGCTGATTTCTACATGGAGCCGATCTAAAAACGCTTCAGGACTCATAGGGATTGCCGATACCTTAATGCGTGCGGGAAACCATCCCAAGCGGCAGTCGTTCCAATCCCTGCAGGGATGCAAATTCCCCTTTCTCTCCTTACGCCTACAAAGGCAACGAATTTTAGGAAACGTGGGTATACGTCATAAAGACGTATACAGGGCTTAATTGAGCTTTCCTGGATAATTGGGTGTGGATGGAATGCGTCCATAGAGCCCCTCCGGTAATTTCCGGAGCAGGCACACGAAAGGTAATAAATCTCTTCTCACGTGATCAGGGGTGATACCGCACCTATGAATGAGCAACCGTTTCGCGGCATTCTGGAGTTAATCGGGGACAAAAAATTTGGCTTTGTTCGAGAATTCCGTCCCGATCTGCCTAAAGGTAAAAATGACCCTTTTGTCGCTCCGCCGATTATTCGGCGCTATAAGCTTCGCGATGGGGTATTGATCGAAGGGCGTCTGCGACCTGGCCGCAAGGGTGATCTGCAAGTGGAGGAAATTCACACCATCATGGGGGTAGCCCCCGAGGTATGGGCTGAAACGGAGGACTTCGATTCGGGCCAAATTATTTATCCTGATGAAAAGTTTAATTTGGTTACCGGCCCCACCGATTATGCCATGCGTGTGGTGGATCTGGCTGCGCCCATCGGCAAAGGTCAACGTGCGCTGATTGTAGCCCCTCCGCGTACCGGAAAAACCGTGCTGCTAAAGCAGATTGCCGCTGGACTAGCCAAAAACCATCCAGAGGTTAAGCTGGTAGCCCTCTTGGTGGATGAACGGCCCGAAGAAGTAACCGACTTTCGACGTTCAACACCAGCGATTGTCTTTGCTTCTTCAAACGATCGGGAAGAAGACAATCATGTACGCGTCTCGACCTTGGCGCTTGAATTTGCTAAGCGCCTCGTAGAGCTCAAGCACGATGTAGTCCTGTTGCTGGACTCCCTGACGCGGCTGGGACGGACGTTTAATTTGTATGTGGAAGGCAGTGGACGCACGCTTTCTGGCGGTCTGGATGCGCGGGCTTTACAAATTCCGCGTCGCATTTTTGGCGCAGCGCGCAATATCGAAGGAGGAGGATCCCTGACGATTATTGCCACAGCGCTGATTGAAACGGGCAGCCGCATGGATGAGGTGATCTTTGAGGAATTCAAGGGTACCGGCAATGCCGAGATCGTACTCGATCGCGAAATGGCGGACAAACGCATCTTCCCCGCCATTAACCTGCGTAAAAGCGGTACGCGTAACGAAGAACGGCTACTAGGAGAGCGGACGCTTCAGCATCATCGGCTTTTTCGGGCCCTGAATTCCCGGCCACCGATTGAGGCCATGCAGGCCCTGTTGCGCCACATGCAGCAAACGCAGTCCAACGAAGAATTGCTAAACAGCCTGGTTCCGGTCGAGCTTGAAAGGTAACAAGAGCTGTGTTTGGGTGTCTGTAGGAAAAACGCTACAGCGCCTTAGCATGGCTAGCCAATGCGAAAGCGCCGGAGAACCTCAGCTGCGCTATCAGGTGCCCATCCGGCAATGGGATGAAGCTGATCGGCCCCGTGAAAAGCTTATGCGTCACGGGCCTTCAGTCCTCTCGGATGCGGAGCTTATTGCGCTTATTTTTGGTAGTGGCACACGCACGCGGGCAGGTGCGTTTTCCGCTGTACAGCTTGGACAAGCGTTGCTTCGTGCGTATGGTTCCCTCTATGGTTTGGCGCAACGCGACCTGAAAGAGCTCACGCGTGTAGCTGGTATCGGTCCGGCTAAGGCCGTTCAGCTCATGGCCGCCTTTGAAATCGGTCGTCGCGTTGAAGCACAACGTCCCGGCCGCCGCATCCAGGTGCGCACACCAGCCGATGTGGTAGCATGCTATGGGCCCCTATTACGCGACCTAAAGCGCGAAATCTTTAAAGTCGTCCTCCTCAATACGGCCAATTACATTATTGCCGACTACACCCTTAGCGAAGGTGGATTGGCGGCCAGCATTGTGGAGCCCCGTGCTGTTTTTCACCGGGCCATTCTCGACCACGCAGCCAGCATCATCTGCCTCCATAACCATCCCTCAGGCAATCCTGAGCCCAGCATGGAAGACGTGCGGATTACGCGGCAACTGGTCGAAGCCGGACGCCTATTGGGCATTCCGGTGCAGGATCACATCATCATTGCCGGAACGGCCTATACCTCGCTGGCGGAGCGGGGGCTGATTGGATAGCCTTAAGGTTGCAAAAGTACCTGTGCTTCTTCAGGCGATCGAACCAGTACTGCACTCCAGGGACAAAAGCGACCGATCGTATCGATAAACGTGCTGAGGTGGGCTTCAACGTACTCCGGCGTAGCGTCGCAGAGCTCAATGCTCACTTCAGTCAGTTCCCACTGGTTAGGTACAAAGTGCCAGCTCCAGGGAGCATTATGTCCTCCATCGCCGCGTGCGATGGGTCCGTTAGGAAACAGGCGGCGTTCGGCGGGTGGTAGCCTGAGTTCGGCCTCTGCTTGCTGAATGACCCTTTCGTTATGGGTTTGCGCGCGGAAAAACGATCCTGTTGCCCTGCTGACGAACAGGTAGGTGCGCAGCTCCGACTTTTCCTGCAGGCTACATCCTGCAAGCAGCAGGACAAGTCCAAACAGGAGGTACAAAAGGTCCTTAAAGAGGTTTAAAGCGAATTCAACAGGAGAGGATTGCATAAGGCCCCGCGGGTAAGCTACCTTTCAGCGCTTGTTTTGGGCAGCACCCAAATAAATCATTCCATATCGCGGATGCAAGATCGGCTGGAAAAAATCGTTTCGCTCTGCAAACGTCGGGGGTTTATTTTCCCTTCCTCGGAGATTTACGGCGGATTGGCTGCAGTGTATGACTATGGCCCGCTTGGCGTTGAACTCAAACGTAACGTGCAGCAACGCTGGTGGCAGGCCATGGTTTACGAGCATGACAACATCGTTGGGCTCGATGCCGCTATTCTTATGCATCCGACCGTTTGGAAGGCTTCGGGGCACGTAGATGCCTTTAACGACCCCCTTATTGATGATCGCCAGTCGAAGCGCCGCTATCGGGCCGATCAGCTCATCGAAGAGTATATCGAAAAGCTCCGGGCTAAAGGCGAGACGGAACGGGCCGAGACCCTTCATCAACGGCTGATTGCCGCCCTGAATGCTGAAGATATGCCCAAGGCGCTCTACCAGATCATCATGGACGAGCGTATTCCATCGCCGGATTCGGGTGCGTTTGACTGGACCGAAGTGCGTCAGTTCAACCTGATGTTCGTCACGCATGTGGGGCCGGTGGCTTCTGAAGAAACGAAGGTGTATCTGCGGCCGGAGACCGCTCAGGGTATTTTTGTCAACTTTCACAACGTGAAGGATTCGTCGCGGCTACAGATCCCCTTTGGCATTGCGCAAATTGGCAAGGCTTTTCGGAATGAAATCGTGGCCCGGCAGTTCATCTTTCGGATGCGCGAGTTTGAGCAGATGGAGATGCAGTATTTCGTAAAGCCGGGTACGCAGATGGAAGCCTTCGAGGCCTGGAAGGAAAAACGCCTGCAGTGGCATATTGAAAACGGCATTCGGCCTGAGCATTTGCGCTTTCATGTACATGAAAAGTTGGCCCATTATGCCGATGCAGCCGTAGACATTCAATACCTATTCCCAATGGGCTGGCAGGAAGTCGAAGGCATTCATTCGCGCACAGACTATGATCTGCGGCGCCATCAGGAGTTTTCAGGTAAACGGATGGAATATTTCGACCCGCAGACGCAGGAGCACTATATCCCTTATGTGGTGGAGACGTCGGTAGGGCTTGACCGAACCCTTCTCATGTTGCTCTGTGAGGCTTACGACGAGGAAGAAGTCGAAGGGGAAACGCGCGTAGTACTTCGGCTGCATCCCCAACTAGCGCCAATCACGGTGGCCATATTGCCCCTGGTCCGTAAAGACGGAATGCCTGAACGGGCGCAGGCGATTTTGCGCGATTTGCGGCCGTTTGTGAATACGTTTTATGATGAAAAAGGCGCTATTGGTCGGCGTTACCGCCGAATGGACGAAGTAGGTACGCCCTTTTGCGTGACTATCGATAGCCAAACGCTGCAAGACGGCACCGTTACGGTACGCGACCGCGACACGATGGTGCAAGAACGCATTGTCGAAACCCAGCTGCTGACCTATATCCAGGATCGCTTGCGTCACTGGAAGCCGATCCGCAAATCCTAACCGTTCAACACAACAATCCTACTGTTCAACAAGCCTGACTGACCACTCTACGGAAGCCCCCTTGATAGGCGGGTTGCAAATATACGTGCCTTTAGTGATTGCCCAGATCGCCGATTGGACGTGGGAAGGAGAGCGGTGGGTAACGGGTGTAAACTTTGGCGGTGAGGCTTTCTTTGGCGGGGCAACGATTGGAGCCCACTTCTTCGGTAGCACTCTCTCAGCAAGTGATCTTGAACCCGTCGTTCTAGAATTTCAGGGAGACACAACTAGTGGGCCTGCTAACGGTTGGGCCAGTAGAGGAGCAGTATATATCCGAGGTGCGGGGTATGCTTATGCAGGAACGGGGTACTTGCCTTTTGCTGCCTATGTGCTTAATCCAGATGGGTCCAAGGGGCGTCAGGTAAACGTGAGCTTCGTGGAAGCGACCGTCAACTGCAGCAACATGCGCTGGGATATGGGATTCCTGCTAACCAATCGCTTCGGAGAAAATATCCCAGAGGAGTGTGCCATCAGCTCAGGGGGTAACGAGTACATCTTCATCCATAAGTCTGACTATAACGAGGGAGCAGATTACAATGACGACAACTGGGCGCCTGCAGCGGACGTAATGTATGCGATCTGGCCTAACCGTCGCGGTGCGCGGCCCTACCTGCAAGCGCCTTTCAAGTTGTATTTCTATCCGGCAGTGCCACTTTCTTCGAGTGATCGGTATACCTTTGCGGTCCAGGGAGCGATCACCGACGATCCGGAGCTGAAGCGGCAGGCGGTGAAAGACATCAATGTGTTTCCGAACCCCTACTTCGGCTTCAGTCGTCTGGAGGCCAACCGGTTCCAGAAGTTTGTCACGTTCACGCACCTGCCGGAGCGGGCAACCATCCGGATATTTACGTTGGCCGGCATTCCGGTTCGTGTGATTGAGCACGACAGTCCATCGCAGTTCGAGCGATGGGATCTGACGAACCAGGATGGTATCCCGGTAGCCAGCGGCATCTACCTGGTTCATATCGACACCCCGTACGGCGAAAAGGTGCTTAAGCTGGCTATTGTACAGGAAGAGCAGATTCTGCAACGCTATTGATCGGAAGCCAAACGGAGGGCATAGATTATGAAACCTCGTCAATTTGCAACGGGCTTGGGGCTTTTCCTCCTGCTGGCTCTGTTGGGCACGACGGGAATTGTGCATGCCCAGCAAGCTCGTAACGGAACAAATGCGGCCTCGCAACTGCTAATCCCGCTGGGTGCCCAGTTCTTAGGAGGCAGTGGGGCAGCAGCGGCCATTACCGGGATTGAAAGTGTGCTCTGGAATCCCGCCGGTCTTGATTACGGCGAAGGAGACGTGATGGTAATGGTTTCGCGTCGCAACTACATTGCGGATATCGGGATCAATTTTGCCTCGGTAGGTTTGCGCTTTGGCTCGCTGGGGGCTATTGCGCTTCACCTGCGCAGTCTCGATATCGGTGAAATTCAAAAAACCGATGAGTTCAATATGGACGGTACAGGGGAGACGTTTTCGCCCACGTTTTTCACGCTGGGGGTCTCCTACGGCCGAGCCATGACCGATCGGATTCGTGTAGGGGCTACCGTTAACCTGAACTACGAAAGCTTTGCGAACGTAAGTGCCAGCGGGGTGACGTTCGATGCAGGTGTGCAGTACGACAACTTTTTGGGTTTTGGTGGGCTTTCGGTGGGTGTAGCTATTCGAAATATCGGAACTTCGATGCGGTATGATGGCTCACCGCTTATTGTCGATGCCCGAACGCCCGAAGGAGATCGCGCTACTACAAAATATAAAGTCGTTGCTGCTAGTGCCGACGTGCCCACAGTGGTTGATCTAGGCGTGAGCTACCGGTTGTTTGAGGGGCTTTCGGTAAGCCTAACCTATAAGGAAAACACCTATGGTCCCAGCCAGGTGCAAGGCCAACTGGCCTATAACTTCCAGAACTATTTCACGGTACGGGGAGCTTTTGCGCAGAATGTCGAAAGTCAGGGGGATCTGGAAGGTCCCTTCGACAATCGTCCAGCTCTAGGAGCCACGCTGAACCTGCGTCCCGTACTGGGCTTGAATATGGCTGTCGATTATGGGTTCGTCCCGGCCCGATTTTTTGAAAACAACCACATTTTCACGCTGCGCGGCCAATTTTAGCTGATTAGGCTATCTGATTTCCAAAGCCCTGTCTCATAACTTTGAGGCAGGGCTTTTTTATGCACGGCTTTGTTTGGGTGCTATGCTTTCGGATACGCTGCAAGTGCTGCCCGAATGGCAAGCTTTACGGGAACAGCTGCTGGGGGAGCCGCCATGGCGCGTGCTTATGGTAGCGGGTCCGGTTAATGCTGGCAAAACAACTTTGGCACGCTGGCTGACTGAGCAAGTGAACGAACGCTATCGAACCTTCTTTCTGGATGCAGATCCTGGCCAATCCCTAGTTGGACCGCCAACCACCCTGGCGTTAAGCAATTTCCCCCTTGAGTCAGATCGCTGGTTACGACTTCGCTTTATTGGGTATATTTCGCCGGAGGGGCATTTGCTGCAGATGCTCAGTGGGTTGGTGCGCCTGGTCGAGGCAGCACGCTGGCATCAGGCCCAGCGGTTGGTGATCGACCTGCCGGGGCACATGCCCAACGACGCGGGCCGCGAGCTGCTTTTTCAGATGCTTGATGTACTGCGGCCGGACTATATCGTGGTGTTGCAGCGCGAAGACGAACTGGAGCCTGTGTTGCGGTGCTTTCGCTGGAGCCGACGACCACGCATCATACGGCTGCCGGTTAGCGAAGCCGTGCAGGAGCGTGATCGATGGGTACGTAGCGATTATCGGCGCGAGCGATTCCGACGCTACTTTGCCGAGGCAGAGTTGCGACGGTTGTCGCTACAAGCGCGAGGGCTGCATGGTATAGTGCCGGTGCTTACCAATCCAGAGGCGGTTCGCCACCGTCTGGTGGCGCTGTGCGATGCGCAGGGTTTTGCTCGGGCATTGGGCATCGTGGTGCATTTTGATGCTGCGCGTCAAATGCTTGCGCTATGGGCGCCCCCGTTTCGTGCGCGGGAGATTGCTACGGTACAGTTTGGACGCTTTCGATTGGATCCCGCTGAAGTAGGATTAATGCACCGGCGCTCAGCTACGTCCAAAGGTGACTAAATCGTTGGGCGTATTGATGTTATGTAAGAGTTGGGATGCAAAAGGCACCATAATCAGACGCAGACGCTCAAGTAAGGCTTGCAGGGCAAGGCGTCCCGTGGCCAAATGCACTTCGGCTAGAGGCCGTACGGTGGGCACGTAGTAGAGGGCGCACAGCGGATGGCGTTGTCCGTTAGGGGTAATGGGGACAACGGCATCGTTCTGGGCAGTTCGGGCTTTTAACAAACAGCTCAAGGCTTCGGGAGTCAGGCCGGGCAGGTCGCAAGCCACGGCCAGCAGCCAGGGCGTTGTAGCCGCCCGAAGGCCAGCGACAAGTCCGGCTAAAGGGCCAACCTGTGGCAACGGATCGGTCAAGCGGGGTATGGTTGGGGGAAGCAAGTCAAAGTAGGGATCTCCGTCGGCGCGTATGCTAAGCAACACATGAGGGGTAACGGCTTGCACCACGTTATAGACGTGTTGCAGCAGGGTTTGATTGTTTAGGGGTACTCGCGCCTTGTCGTAGCCAAAGCGGCGACTTTGTCCGCCAGCCAAAAGCAGGGCGGTTAGGTCATTCGGCATTGGAAGCGGAGGCATGCGGCTGATGTCGGCAACCCAAGTCTTTTTCGATTAAGAGCTTCAAGGTGCGGTTCGGACCTGCCCGTTGGACTGCTTCCAGGCTGATTTGGTCGCTGCGAAGCCAGCGCTGGGTTTCTTCGACGGGGAGGTGCACCGTGAGTCGGCTACCGTCTAGGTAGGCAACGGGCACAGCCGTTTGGGCGTCGATGCGCAGCGTGCAGGAGAAGACCGTTTGGGCATCAAAAGGGGTGGTAAGCTCTACGCGTCCGGTACGCTCCAGGGTGATAAGCTCATCGGTTTCCAGGCGCAAGCGCAGCGAGCGATCTGTCAAGCGCAGTTTCATCGCGTTTATTGGTTTTTTCTCAGTAAACGCACGCAGGCAAGCGACAGGTTCGAGCAGTTTGACAGAATATTTTTGTGAAATAGATGTTAAGCCTTCAAAGAGAACCAGAAAGGGCTTGCAGTAAAAAAAGAGTAAATCTACTTTCACATCAAACGATAAAGTAAACGTTAACTTTATAAGATTGTTTTTGAGCATTTAAGGTGGTTGGAAAGGTTTATGAAGCTTAGCCGGACCCGGTTGATTTTTGGGGTTTTGTTTTTGGGGGCGCT